>OAUS01001465.1_pt1 | contig 11404 bp, 9 predicted proteins | sample 1516801 | NCBI WGS metagenome assembly OAUS01 (sample SAMEA2580001, study PRJEB22360) | human gut metagenome | biome: human gut; feature: human-associated habitat; material: faeces | place: Denmark | collected 2008/2010
CCAAAAACGCCTCAAAAATTAAGGCAAATCTTGAATTTCATAAAAGTTCAGACGACTTCATGAACATTTCCTTCAACGAGCAGTTTTTTTCTTCAACAAAAAGTATGTATCCTTTGGGGGCATTGTATCCTATTCGTTTTTACCTGAATTAAAATGTACGAAAACATGAAACAGATTGAAGTGGTGGCTGCCATTCTACACCACAACGGACGTTACTTTGCCACTCAGCGAGGCTATGGCGAATTCGAGGGCTGGTGGGAATTTCCCGGCGGCAAAATAGAAAGCGGAGAAACACCGGAACAGGCGCTGCAACGCGAAATTCAGGAGGAATTGGGCGTGGACATCGTGGTGGGCGAAAAACTCTGTGTCACCGAACACGACTATCCGACGTTCCACCTGACGATGCACTGCTACCTGTGTACACTCGCTGACGGAAAAATCGAACTGCGCGAACACAAATCGGCTGTCTGGCTGAAACCGCAGGAACTTGACACTCCGAATTGGCTGCCGGCCGACCGCGAAGTGGTGGGCATACTGAGCCGAAGAGAGTGTGAAGGAGTGGCAGACTTGTAGCCGTGTAACAACCTCCCTGCCGTTTGTCAAAGCTGGATGGACTTTCAGGCTTGATTTTTGGGCACAAAAAAAAGCTGCGTGCAAGTTCTGAAAACTTGCAACGCAGCTCAAAGCCGTAGAACATTTAATCTACTCACATGTAGGAGTGAGCACCTGTAAGCTGAACGGCTTACTTTTGTTTCAAGATGGGGGCTCCCACCTTGTTAGTATTCAACATCGGAGCGCGACCGGGTGTGAAGAAAGGCATCGAGGTGGCGCTGGTGCGTGAACCGGGGATAGTTACAGAAGAAATCTTCTTGGGAGCCTGGTTCTCTTCGTTCATCACTGAAGCGGCAGTTTCGTAAGTATCAACCTTTACATCGCCCCATTCACTTTCAGAGTTCTTGGCAGCGGTAATTACCACGAACTTGGTTGAGGGATTGATTTGATAGTCGGTTTCAAACACTTGTCCGCCATAGAGGAACCAGTTAGTCATCGGCATGGGAGGATCCTGACGTACTTCATTTTGATAACCTTCGGGATCTTTCTGATAGAGCGAATCGATGGCTACCATCTGACGCCAAACTGAAACCTGATCGTTGGGTTCGTACTTAATGAACTGGCTGGGCAACTGTTCGCCGTTCCAATCGGCCTTAACGTACTTACCCAATGAAGTCTTCACTTCGGCCTTGCCCGGACCACCCATCTTTTTGGTAGTTACCATAATGGTGTCGCAGGGTGCATAAGTGTCTGCTTTATCCCATGACTGCACGAAGATGGCGTATTCGGTGTTGGGATCGTAACCGGTTTCCCAAGTATGAACAGTTATTGCAGAATCTGATTTGATACCCCAAGACTTGATCATGTCGCCAAAGTTCTTGAAGCCCATCATCGGTCCAAACTGCTCGAACTGCTTTTTCAGGTCTTCCTTCTTACCGGCCAGCACTGCATAGCCCTTTACGTCCTTGTTGGGAACGAATGAAGCACGGAAACCGAGGTAACCGATAGAGTCGACTTTAGTTTCAACCTTCGGGTCGCCAATGAGGGGCGGAGTCAAGGTGGTGAAGCCTACTCTGCGTACAGAGCAAGGAGTGCCAATTTCGTCGAAGCCGAGGGTTACAGCTACATATTCTGAACCTTTTTCGAAGGTTTCGGCAGGCAGTTCACCGTTAGTGAAATCTTGCCAATACATTTGCTGCGTATTTTCGTCGACATAGCTTGCCATTGCGTCATCGTTGGTCAAACGATTGGCAATCACCTTAGGCACAACCAAGAGTTTGAATGCCTTACAAGCCGGAGTACGGAGTACCTCGAAGTGGAATTTTTCGTGGGTAATGTCCAACACTTTAACGTCAGCAGCTACCACTCCTTCAATTTTCTTGAACGAGATGCTGTCGATACGCTCTACCAAGAAACTTTTTTGGTTTTGCGCCTTGTCGAAGATGACCAAGCGGTCGGCACTTTCCTGTGCATACAGGCTACATCCCATCAGTGTTGACAGGAAGAAGGTAAAGATTTTCTTCATACTGAACTGAGTTAAGGTTGTTAATTATTTTGATTGAGTAAGTTACTTTACTGAACGTAAAACGAACAGATTTGCCAGAGATGAAAGAGAGATGGATATTCAAGAGGATGCACAACCAACAGTCTTGAAGTTTCAATCAGTCAGACTTCGTTCCCTTGCAGTATCACCTGTGTTTTACGATTGGCAAAGTTATAGATATAATTCAAACAACAAAGCAATTTTAAAAAAATCTTTTGAAATATCATACAAAATGTACATTTTTCTGTATTTTCTTGTGTTTTTTCCATTTATGCAATTTTTTTGAGTGACTTACACGCTCTTTTTGTGAAAGATGAGCGGCCTGAAAGCGGCAGAAAGCAGTTGACACCTGCAAAATGACATTTGACTGCAAACATCTATCGAACAGCTTGGGCTTATTTGCAACAAAAAAAATGGGGCATAAGGAGTGAATTTCTGAGAGCAACCCTGAGCCAAAAGCTTACTTTTGAGCGAAAGTATATGGGGAGCTACATGGCCATTGGGGCTGTGCATGCGCATCAGGTTGTTGTGGCTTGATGAATTTGACAATGAAACGGCTCATTTTTTAATTCATGCTATTGGGTGCGTGTTTCAGTGACGAAGTCAGAATATGGCATAAACTTCCCGTCTTTTCGCTTAAAAGCCTGGCTACTTCGGGCTCATGTTTCATAAAATGCGTAACTTTGTCTGCGCTAAGGCTACCCGACAAGAAAGTCAGCATGGATTTCCGGATTTTGGGCGGCTGTTTTTTTCATCTTGTTCCACTTAGGTGTGGAGAGAGGCAAAAAAATAGTCTGCTGCTTCGGAGGCATGATGCAAGTGCTTACATGCACCGGTGAAAAAAGAAAAGTGAGATTGACAGAGATACATGGTTGCTGTTGATTTTTTTTCGTGCCAAACATTTTCAATCGATGCAAGTTCTGTTGCTTTCGGTTTGCGAAATGTATTCCTTATATATAAGGTGTATTTCCGCCGTATATATATAAGGTGTATTTCCTCCGTTTCGAACCGCATGAATGGCAACCGCCACGCAGCACTTGCCTTAATCTTATTTTAGCAATAACACATGAAAGAATTTATAAAGACAGAAGTAAAGGCCGAAACTGCCGTTCTCGTGGGCTTGATTACCCGTACGCAGGACGAGCGCAAAACGGCCGAGTACCTCGATGAACTGGAATTTCTGGCCGAAACAGCCGGTGCTGTCACCGTGAAGCGGTTTACACAGCGACTCGATTCGCCCTCGTCGGTGACTTACGTGGGAAAAGGTAAACTCGAAGAAATTAAGTGCTACATCGAGGCTGAAGAAGAGGCTGAACGCGAAATCGGTATGGTTATTTTCGATGACGAACTCTCTGCCAAACAGTTGCGCAACATCGAAAAAGAACTGAAGGTGAAGATTCTTGACCGTACGAGTCTCATTCTCGACATCTTTGCCATGCGTGCCCAAACGGCTAATGCCAAGACGCAGGTGGAGTTGGCGCAGTATCGCTACATGCTCCCCCGACTGCAGCGACTCTGGACCCACCTTGAACGTCAGGGTGGTGGCTCGGGTTCGGGCGGCGGAAAGGGTTCGGTGGGTCTGCGCGGACCGGGTGAAACCCAGCTCGAAATGGACCGCCGTATCATCTTGAACCGCATGGCGCTGCTCAAACAGCGATTGGCCGACATCGACCGACAAAAAACAACGCAGCGCAAAAACCGCGGACGCATGATTCGTGTGGCATTGGTGGGTTACACCAACGTGGGTAAGTCAACGCTCATTAACCTCCTGGCCAAAACCGAAGTGTTTGCCGAAAACAAACTCTTCGCTACGCTCGATACAACCGTGCGTAAGGTTATCATCGACAACCTGCCCTTCCTCCTGGCTGATACGGTGGGCTTTATCCGTAAATTGCCTACCGACCTGGTTGACTCGTTCAAGAGTACACTCGACGAGGTGCGCGAAGCCGACTTGCTGGTGCACGTAGTCGACGTGTCGCACCCCGATTTCGAAGAACAGATTCAAGTGGTTGACCAAACGCTCAGCGATCTGGGCTGTGCCGACAAACCCCGACTCATGGTGTTCAACAAAATGGACGCTTACGAGTGGACCGAAAAAGACCCCGACGACCTCACGCCCGCTACGCGCGAAAATGTGTCGCTCAACGAGTTGCAGCACACGTGGATGGCACGACTTGGCGACGATTGCATCTTTATTTCGGCCCGTGAACGCTTAAATATCGACAACCTCAAGGACCTTTTCTACAGCCGCGTAAAGCAGCTCCACGTGCAAAAGTATCCGTACAACGATTTCCTGTTCGAACATTACGAAGAAAACTAAATAAGGCTCACACGTTAGCCTTTGTCTCATCAGCAGGCAAGTTGCGCAATTACAGCCGCAGCTTGCCTGTTTAATACGCTCGTACACGATGAAAGCATTAGTAAAAAAGCAATACTTACTTCCCTTCATCCTCATCACCTCACTCTTTTTTCTGTGGGGAGCAGCCCATGCCATTTTGGATGTGCTCAACAAGCATTTTCAGGACGTGATGCACATTTCGCGCACCCAATCGTCGCTGGTTCAGGTGTTGTTCTATTTAGGCTATTTTGTCATGGCCATTCCCGCCGGTTTGCTCATCGACCGTCGCGGTTACCGAACCGGTGTGGTTGTCGGTTTGTTGCTCTACGGCATTGGTGCCCTGTTGTTTTGGCCCGGTGCACAAATCATGTCGTTCGGCTTTTTCCTGTTTTCGCTTTTTATCATAGCCTGCGGTTTGGTGTTTCTCGAAACAGCCGCTAACCCCTACGTTACCGAATTGGGCGACCACGACACCGCCCCCTCGCGTCTTAACTTGGCGCAGTCGTTTAATGGGCTCGGCTGCATCTTTGGTCCGCTGGCCGGCGGCATGCTCCTTTTTTCGGGCAATGGCCAGGACCGCATTGCCTTGCCATACGTGGTGATGGGCATAGCAGCCCTGCTGGTGGCTATCGTGTTCAGCCGCGTGCGCTTGCCCGAAATACCGCACGGCGAATTTACCCGTTCGGCCAATGCCATCCCCCACACCCGCCGCTCCTCGCTGTCGGCGCTGTTTCACAACCGCTACTTCCTGTTCGGCCTTTTTGCCCTGTTTAGCTACGAAATAGCCGAAATATCCATCAACTCCTTCTTTATCAATTACGTCACCGACGAAGGTTGGATGTCGGCACGCGATGCCTCGGTAGCCCTGTCGTTCGGTGGATTGGGCCTCTTTATGTTAGGCCGCGTGTCGGGCAGTTTCGTGATGCAGCATATCGCTGGCGAAACCGTGTTGCGCGTGTGTGCCGTCGGCACTTTTGTCACCACTTTCCTCGTGGTGCTCGATTTGGGCATGGTTTCGCTTTGCGCCCTGGTGCTCATCTATGTGTTCGAAAGCATCATGTTTCCCACCATATTTGCCCTGTCGCTTCAAGGCTTGGGTCCGCTCACCAAGCGTGCTTCGTCGCTGCTCATGATGACCCCCATCGGGGGTGCCATCGGTCCCTTCCTCATGGGCACAGTGGCCGACTCTACCGGTATGTCGGTAGCATTTATCGTTCCTTTGGTGGGTTTTGCCAACGTGGCTGCCTATGCTTTTTCGACGAAGCGCAATCCTCACGCTTAGCAAACCATTTCCGGTTTTTCTGAAGTAGGAATGGCAGGTGCTGAACCGCCAAAAACTTCACCAAAACTTAACATGATTAGCAAATATTGCAACGGCCTTTCCAACCCGTAAAGTACAAGTTATTTTGTGCTTTCATGGTTGAAAAGGCCGTTTAAATGTTCTTTTTTTCGTATTTTAATTCGGTTTTTTTACTTTTATTTGGTGCTATCATGATAAAAGCCGTACATTTGCTCACAGAATTGCAACACATTACGAGGCTGTAACAACCTCAGCGTGGCGCAGATTTCACACGTAAAAAGAATGAAAGCCCGCGTTGGAGCGTTGTATCAAACCTCTCACTCACTAATCACTCAATCATTAAAACCTATCACACAATGAAGAAGATTCTTTTGACTCTTTTGGTTGCAGTATGTTCACTTACTGCCAGCGCACAGGTTTATCTCGGTGGCGAAGTTGGTTTCTGGCGCAACAGCGACGACAACCACACGCAATTCAGCATTCAGCCCGAAATTGGTTATAACCTTTCAAACAAATGGGCTCTCGGTATCGGTATCGGCTTTACGCACGACTACGTAGGTAAAGGCGAAGATTGGGACGGCGAAACTTTGGCTAAGGCTAAGGTGAACACTTTCTCAGTTGACCCCTACGCACGTTGGAGCTATGCAAAGTTCGGCCCCGTTCGTCTTTTCCTCGACATGGGCTTCGGTGTAGCAGCCAGCAAGTACAAAGGTGAAGTTGCTGGTCACGAAGTAGACAGCGACGCTTTGGTAGCATGGCGTATTGGTGTAGCTCCCGGTATTGCAGTAAGCCTCTGCAAGAACCTCGACTTCATCGCTCACTGCGGTTTCCTCGGTTATCGTGAATCTGACGGTGTTAACAGTGCATACGGCGAAACCGGCTTTGGCTTTGAACTCAGCGGTAACGACCTCAGCTTCGGTGTAGTTTACAACTTCTAAAAAACTATCACACAGCCTCTTTCGTATTTACCCATTTTAATGTTGCAATACAGCAGCGGCATCCAACGCACTTTTCGTGCAGTGGATGCCGCTTTTTTTTGTTTGTCTGATGGGGCGCAGGGGGCTGCAGGGGCAGTAGGTTGTGGTTGAACCATACATACAAAATTGCCGGGCATGCGATGTGAAATTGATAATCAATTCACCGACACATGCCCGGCAAAAAAATACTATTCATTGTCTAAGAAGCGTTTGCTCAGCGGAGCAAACTCCTCGATGCGGCGGTCGCGCAGGAAGGGCCACCAGCGGCGTACGTTTTCGGAACGCTTCATGTCGATGTCGACCACGGTGTTCACTTCCTCGTCCTTGGGCGCACGGTAAAGCAGTTCGCCCTGCGGACCGGCTACAAAGGTTGAACCCCAAAAACTGATGCCGCGCGTCTGGCCCGACGGGTCGGGCTCGTGTCCGGTGCGGTTAACAGCCACCACCGGCAAACCATTGGCCACAGCGTGTCCGCGCTGCACAGTAGTCCATGCTTCGCGCTGGCGTTCCTGCTCCTCGGGCGTATCGCTGCTTTCGTAGCCGATGGCCGTGGGGTAAATCAGCAGTTCTGCACCGCGCAGTGCCATGAGACGTGCTCCTTCGGGATACCATTGGTCCCAGCACACTTGTACGCCCAGACGACCAACCGAGGTGTCAATGGGTTGGAAGCCCATATCGCCGGGCGTGAAATAGAACTTTTCGTAGTAAGCCGGGTCGTCGGGGATGTGCATTTTGCGGTATTTTCCGGCAATGGTTCCGTCAGCTTCGAACACTACTGCCGTGTTGTGATACAAACCGGCTGCGCGACGTTCGAATAGCGAAGTAACCAGCACGATGTGGTGCTTGCGTGCCAGTTCACCGTAAAAGTCGGTTGAAGGCCCGGGAATGGGTTCTGCCAAATCAAACAGCTCCGTGTTTTCCGTTTGGCAAAAGTACAGCGAGTTGTGCAGTTCCTGCAAAATAACCAGCTGTGCACCCTGTTGGGCCACATCGGCAATGTTGCGTGCCAGTTTCTGTTTGTTGGCTTCGACGTCGGCCGAGCAACTTTGCTGTACCAGACCGACGCGCAATATGCGTGAAGAAGTAGACATACGTTAGAATATAGAAAGTAGAGGTTTTCAAATAAATAGATAGCATCAAGCAGCGCGGAGAAGCGCAGTTCCGCACCGATAGAGCAGCGCGGTTTAGGGCGTTACTTCGGGAAACACGCCTTCGGGATATTGCATGGTGGCGCAGTGGAGCGAACCGTGCTGGTAAATCAGCGCGCGGCAGTCGACACCTACAATTTCACGACCGGGGAAAGCCTTGGCCAAAGCCCGGGCTGCTGCTTCATCGTTGGCAGGTTGTGCGTAGGTGGGATAAAGCACTGCCTGGTTCATCACCAGGTAGTTGGCGTAAGTGGCCGGCAGGCGTTCGCCCTCGCTGTCGTAAATAGCATCGGCCATGGGCAGCGCAATGAGTTGGTAAGGTTCGCCTTTGCGCGTGCGGAAACCTTTGAGCTGTTCCTCCATGGCGTGCAAAGCTTCGTAGTGTTCGTCGGCAGTATCGGTGCAGCGAACATATACAATCGTGTTGTTCGGGCAAAGGCGTGCCAAAGTGTCGATGTGCGAATCCGTGTCATCGCCCGCCAAATAGCCGTGGTCGAGCCAAAGAAAATGGTCGACGCCCAAACGCTCGGTAAGCAAGGTTTCGATGTGGGCCTTATCGAGTTGCGCATTGCGGTTCGGGTTCAGCAAGCATTCCGAAGTGGTGAGCAAGGTGCCTTCGCCGTCCGTTTCGATGCTGCCACCTTCAAGTTCGAAGTCGAGGCAGTCTACATATTTACCCTGCAAAAGGTCGCGCAGCCGGCCGTTGATTTGGTTGTCGAGCGCTGCATCGAATTTGCCGCCCCAACCGTTAAAGCGGAAGTCGAGCAATTCGTTACCCGTGTTCGAAACCACGGTAAGGAAAGCATGGTCGCGCGCCCAGGTATCGTTGGTGGCACACTCCTTATATATAATATGGTCTGTAGCCCGCTTCGGCAGTTGCTCGTTGAGCAAGGCACGCACCGCCTCGACCTCGGGGGTAACGATGAGCAGCGGTTGGCGGCTGGCAATTTGGTAAGCCAGTCGCACGTAGCACGCCGTGACCTCTTCGAGCATGTAAGCCCAGTCGGTTTGCGCATGAGGCCATGTCAGCTGAATGCCGCTTTGCTTGTACCATTCGGGAGCCAGCGTGCGGTAGGCCACAGCGGTAATATCCTCAGCTCCGCTTTGTGCCGTAAAAATATTTTTGCCAAAGTCGTTTTGTGTAGCGGCAGGAGGAAGTGAAAATAAAGCCATAGTAAAATCAGTGTGTATTGCAAAGAAAACCTTGGTTGCACTGTGTAGATACAAGTTTGGCCAAGGTTTCCTTATGTTTATCAAATAGAAGTCGTCTTAAACTTTTACGAAATTCAAGATTTGCCTTAATTTTTGAGGCGTTTTGGGGCCTTGAAGAAGAAAAGCCTTCGGTTTTTGGCAACTATGAGCCCTATTTCAGCCATTTTTTGCCATTTACAATGTAAATACCCTGCGGAAGTTGCTGTAAATCGTTGGCCGAAGCCTTTTGCAGTACGCAAATGCCCGAGGGCGTATATACATCGAAACTGTCGGCCTTGCCTGGTGTGGTAACGGTGTCGATGCCCGAAATAACATGTTTAATGAGCAGTTCGTTGGTGTTGAGCACCTGGCAGTCGTTGCGGTCATCGGCGTTATAATTCGAGACAAAGGCCACAATCTTCATGTTGTCCATGTTCCATGTTGCCGGAATCTCCACCTTGAAGTCGGCCGCATAGCCCTTGCTCAAGTCAACCGGCATTCCCCAGGTTGGTGTCAGGCAGCGGCGTGCCACGTGGCGCTGCGTAAAATTGCCCGTAGCTCCTGCTTGTGTTTCGGTGAAAATATGGTCTTCGGCCAGCCATACATTCAGCACCGGATTCTTCAAAAAGTCAGTGGGCAGCAATTCCTTTCCTTCCACATGAATGCGCACTTCGCGTGAATTGGCTGCTCCGTCGGCCGTAATGTTTACCGACGTGAATGCCGGCATGTCCAAAGCCTCGGGCAGCACTTTCTGCACATTTTGACCATTGGCATCAATCATCGGCACATGGTCTTTGTATATATCGGGGAATCTGCTCGCAAATTCCTTACGGTCGAACATCATGGCCGGCGCGTAAGTGCCGTGTGTCGGAGTATAGAACCATTCGTACGCCACACTTTCATCAACCGTGAATGTGTCGGTGTAAAATCCCGCATGATGCGAAAGTTCCACAACCTCTTTATTACCATCAAGAATTTTTGAAATTTCTTTGTGTGCCGATGGGCATCCCGTACATTTTTCGGTGGAGAAAACCTCGAGCAAGGCCCTACGCTTTACAATGCTGTCGCACACCATGGTTTGCTTTACGGGCGTTGCATTGTCCTTTTCGTAGGCATCGGCTTCTCCATTGATTTGGCTGATTTGCAGTTGCACATCGTAGATGCCGGTTTGGTCAAGAATCAGGTTCTGCATCATGAAAGCCCCTGTGGTGCGAGGACGTACATTCAGTCCGCTCACCGTATGCGTGGTAAATTCCTTACCGTTTACCAGGTAAGTAAACTTCAGGCTGTTAACCGTCGTAGCACCCAGGTTGTTGAACGTACCGCTGTAAATGATGTTTTTTCCCGGTAAGGTGTAGTTCGGCATTTTGGTGTTGAGAATCTGCACGTTGTGCTGCGGCAAATTATCGCCCGTTACCACAGCCTGCAAGGCCGCTCTGAGCGTAGGTTCACCCTCGTACTTTTCCCAACCGAAAGCCTTGTCGCACTTCACCCATTCTTCGTTCTCGACAAGCATGTTGGTGTAAGCCAGAAACTTTTGTCCGCTCACCTCGTAACCGATGTATAGTGCCTGTCCGTCGATGACGAAAGGAGTGTTGAGTGTGATTGTGTTCCAGCTACGCGTCCACGAAGTTTGCTCCTGCTCGTAAAGTGGCTTTCCGTTCAAATCGTTCGTGATAAAGACGCGCAAGGTATCTTTGTCGTCGACCGAGGCCGTGTTTAAGCCTACTTTGATTGCCGAAATGGTGCAACCTTTGTATGCCGTCATGAAGTCGGCCGAATAATACAGAGCCGAACCTGCCTTATCCGTATTTTTGCTTATCTGCTGCAGCTGCGTAATGCTGTTTCTGCCGTTGCCCAACGTAAGTTCGCTTTCAGCCTGTGTCGTAATGGGAAACAGCAAACCGGCTGACAGACACAGCATAGCCAGTTTTTTGGAGTGAGTAAACAAGGTATTCATATCAGTAGAAAGGTTTATAAGCAGGTGTTCGCTGTGCTGCAAGCATGGAACACCTGCCGGAAAGGTTATCTGATTTATGGGCAGTCAGTTTATTTTCCGCTGCGAACCTGGCCGAGCAGTCGCTGCAGTCGCTGCAAAGTTTTGGGTTTTTCTGCCGAAACGTCTTTTTCCTCATAGTCCGAGCGCGACAAGTCGAAGAGCTGCGGAGTTGGGCGATAACCCGTTTCGATGGCCGGTCCCCAGGTAATCATCGGTCCGCCGTCTGAAGGCGAAATGTATTTGTAATGTTGCGTGCGCAGCGTGAGGCTGCGGTTCGACGTCATGCTCACGGCATAGTCGCGCGGTTGCGTGTCGCGTCCGGTCCAGGTTGAAAGGTGCTCCTGGCTGTCGGCAAT
>OAUS01001467.1_pt1 | contig 11399 bp, 8 predicted proteins | sample 1516801 | NCBI WGS metagenome assembly OAUS01 (sample SAMEA2580001, study PRJEB22360) | human gut metagenome | biome: human gut; feature: human-associated habitat; material: faeces | place: Denmark | collected 2008/2010
CTATCCGGTTTGTCCGGGTACAGACCAGTATGTCCTTGGTGCTCCCTATCTGCCCTATCTGAAGCTGACACTTCCCAACGGAAAGACACTGGAAATCAAAGCGCCGGGCGTCAGCGACAAGAAGCGTTATGTACAGTCACTGAAACTGAACGGTGAGTCTTATGATAAAATGTACATCACACACGAGGATATCCTGAAAGGAGGCGTATTGGAATTTAAAATGTCGGCATCGCCCAACAAACGTCGTGGAGTATCGGTGCAGGACAAACCTTATTCATTAACTAATGGAATCAATTAACAGCATCAATAAATAATCAAGAAAAGAATATGAAAAAGAGACATTTGGTATATGCAATTGCCCTGATTGTGGGCATGGGAGCTTGTGCGGCAAGTGCGAAGAAGCAAGCCGAAGCAAAACCGGACGTATGGAAAAGCTACAATGTAGGAACTGTCTTGTTCGAAGATAAAGCTTCGGAAACAAAAGGTTCGGACATTTATCACCGGATCATTCCGGATGCGGAGTCTTATATCAAAGAGCAGGCACGCACTGTATTGGCTACTCTTTATAACTCACCGGAAGACAGCATAACTCCGGTGAACAAGATACATTATACACTGGAAGACATCGAAGGAATTTCTGCCAAAGGCGGTGGTAATGGAGACGTTACTATCTTCTACAGCACACGGCATATCGAGAAATCATTTGCGGAAAACGATACGGCAAAGCTGTTCTTCGAAACGCGTGGGGTACTGTTGCACGAACTGACACACGCCTATCAGCTGGAACCGCAAGGCATCGGCTCTTACGGAACCAATCGTGTATTCTGGGCATTTATTGAAGGAATGGCAGATGCCGTACGTGTAGCCAACGGCGGATTCGACGGACCGAATGCCCGTCCGAAAGGAGGAAACTACATGGACGGTTATCGGACGGCAGGTTATTTCTTCGTCTGGTTGCGCGACAATAAAGATCCTGAATTCCTGCGTAAGTTTAACCGCAGCACACTGGAGGTGATTCCCTGGTCGTTTGACGGAGCTATCAAGCATATCTTGGGAACGGAATATAGCATAGATGAACTATGGCATGAATATCAGGTTGCCGTAGGTGATATACAGGTGTAATATACGATTGGATATGGTTAATAAAGTTGGTAGAAAAAGGTTGTTTTTGGTTTGGTCGTGTCTGGTGAGTATCTTGCCGGGCATGGCTCAAACTGAAAAGCTGACGGACTACGTGAACCCGTTTGTCGGTACGGATGGTTATGGAAATGTTTATCCCGGTGCACAGATTCCTTTCGGGGGAATCCAGATAAGCCCCGATACGGACAGCCGCTTCTATGATGCAGCTTCCGGATACAAATACAATCATCTGACATTGATGGGATTCAGTTTGACGCACTTGAGCGGAACAGGTATTCCGGACTTGGGCGACTTTCTGTTTATCCCCGGAACGGGAGAAATGAAACTGGAACCCGGTACTCATGAAGATCCCGATCAAGGCTATCGTTCGCGTTACTCACATGATAAGGAGTGGGCGTCCCCCAATTATTATGCTGTGGAACTGGCAGACTATGGAGTCAAAGCCGAAATGACTTCCGGTGTGCGTAGCGGTATGTTCCGTTTTACTTATCCGGAGTCGGACAATGCGTTCATCATGATTGATATGAACCATACGCTCTGGCAATCCTGTGAATGGTCGAATCTGCGAATGATAAACGATTCGACTATCACCGGATACAAACTGGTGAAAGGTTGGGGGCCGGAACGTCATGTGTACTTCACGGCTACTTTCTCAAAGAAGTTGACCGGACTGCGCTTTGTACAAGACAAAAAGCCGGTTATTTATAACACTTCCCGATTCCGCAGCTCTTACGAAGCCTGGGGAAAGAATCTGATGGCTTGTATCTCCTTTGATACAAAAGCAGGGGAGGAAGTGACGGTGAAAACAGCCATCTCCGCAGTCAGCACAGACGGTGCCCGGAATAATATGAAGGAACTCGACGGATTAACTTTCAACGAGTTAAGGGCGAAAGGGGAAGCCCTTTGGGAAAAGGAACTTGGAAAATATACGTTGACTGCTGACCGAAAGACAAAGGAAACGTTTTATACTTCCGCCTATCATGCCGCTCTGCATCCGTTTATCTTTCAGGATTCGGACGGGCAGTTCCGCGGACTAGACAAGAACATAGAAAAAGCGGAAGGATTCACGAACTATACGGTGTTCTCTCTTTGGGATACCTATCGGGCTTTGCATCCCTGGTTTAACTTGGTTCAGCAGGAGGTGAATGCGGACATTGCAAATTCTATGTTGGCTCATTACGACAAGAGTGTGGAGAAGATGCTTCCTATCTGGTCCTTCTACGGCAACGAAACCTGGTGTATGATTGGTTATCACGCCGTATCCGTATTGGCGGATATGATCGTGAAAGAAGTGAAAGGCTTTGATTACGAGCGTGCATACGAAGCGATGAAAACCACAGCGATGAATCCGAACTACGATTGCCTTCCGGAATATCGTGAAATGGGCTATGTACCATTCGATAAGGAAGCGGAGTCAGTGTCAAAGACACTGGAATATGCTTATGATGATTATTGCATCGCACAGGCAGCCAAGAAATTAGGCAAAGAAGACGATTATCATTATTTCCTCAACCGTGCTTTGTCTTATCAGACCTTGATTGATCCCGAAACGAAATATATGCGCGGACGCGACAGCAAAGGTGACTGGCGCACTCCGTTTACTCCGGTTGCCTATCAGGGTCCGGGATCGGTACATGGCTGGGGTGATATCACGGAAGGATTCACGATGCAATATACCTGGTATGTGCCGCAAGATGTGCAGGGATATATCAACGAGGCCGGTAAGGAACTGTTCCGCAAACGCCTGGATGAGCTTTTTACGGTAGAACTGCCGGATGATATCCCCGGAGCACATGATATACAGGGACGTATCGGAGCCTATTGGCATGGAAATGAACCTTGCCATCATGTCGCTTACCTCTACAACTACCTGAAAGAACCGTGGAAATGTCAGAAGTGGATACGTACCATTGTCGATCGTTTCTACGGAAATACACCGGATGCATTGAGTGGTAACGACGATTGCGGACAGATGTCTGCGTGGTATATGTTCAACTGCATCGGTTTCTATCCGGTGGCTCCGTCCAGCAATATTTATAATATCGGTTCGCCATGCGCAGAGGCTATTACGGTCCGGATGAGTAATGGAAAAAACATCGAAATGACAGCGGACAACTGGTCGCCAAAGAACCTGTATGTGAAGGAGCTTTATGTCAACGGTAAAAAGTACGATAAGTCCTACCTGACGTATGATGATATCCGTGATGGAGTAAAACTCCGTTTTGTGATGAGTGGTAAGCCGAATTACAAACGGGCGGTGTCCGATGAGGCTGTACCTCCTTCGATTTCTTTACCGGAGAAGACGATGAAGTATAAATCATCAATTGGGTTTTAATAAGGTTAGGTATTAAGATAAAAATGGAAAGGATGAGGCTGGGCTTCATCCTTTTTTTAGAACTGATATCCGATACTTATAAAGAACGAATGCATATAGTGGGATTTCAATATAGTCCCGCTTGTTTTACTTTTTGCTCGAAAACCATTCCTTAAATTCCGCTACCCGTGCTTTGCTTACCAATATCTTCTCTGTCATTCTGGAGTGACGCAGATTAATGGACAACCGGCTGTTGAACCACAAATCGATATCCTTGATCGCCTCCCTTGAAATCAGAAACTGTCGGTTGACTCTGAAGAAGAGACTAGGATTCAAACAATCGACCAACTCATCCAGCGTAAGAGAAAAATTGTATTCCATCCCGTCCGTTAAGACAGCTTTTACCTGACAATCTTTGATATAGAACAGTTGAATCATGTCGATCGAGACAGGAAGTAGCTTATCGCCTTTTATCGGTATGAGGAAATGCGTCTTGTAATTCTCCTGTTTTTTCAGCGAGTGAATGAGGTGAAGTAGTTCCTCTTCCTTATTTTCCCGTCTGCTTCCGTTTTCGGGGATGGTATCCTGCAGGTTGTCCAATTTTTCAAACGCATGTTCGATGTCCTCTTTGCCGATAGGTTTCAGCAGGTAGTCGATACTGTTCACTTTGAAGGCACGCAGGGCATATTCGTCGTAAGCCGTGGTGAAGATAATGGGGCAGGTGATGCTGATATGATCGAATATTTCGAAAGCAGAACCATCCGCCAGGTGAATATCCATAAAAACGAGTTCCGGCATCGGGTGGATGCCGAACCATTCGATGGTGGAATTGATGCTGTCCAGTATGGCAATAATTTCAGCTTCCGGTTTCACTTCGTTGAGCAGGGAAGTCAGATTGCGTACAGCAGCTTTTTCATCTTCAATAATAACTGTTTTCATAACACTTGGCTTGTCGTTCATTGTACTTCATCAATAAGAGGAATGCAAACGGAAAACTCTTTGTCCTCTGTGATTTGTATGTCCTGTTTGAATAATAGCCGGTAGCGTTTGGCGAGATTGACAAGTCCGATGCCGGTGCCGGAGGCAGCGGTCCGTTTGGGCTGAATGTCGTTGCTGACGGACAGATATCCCTCGTTGTTGGTGACGATATGGATAGTCAGCGGTTTGCGGTCGCTGATTTCATTGTGCTTCACGGCATTCTCTATCAACACCTGTACCGCCATCGGAGGGAGACGGTAGTCTTCGAAAGACTTGGCTATCTGTATATCAAACTGCAAGTTGTTCTCAAAACGCATCTTCAGCAGGAAGATATAAGCAGAGGCGAACTCCATCTCTTCCCGCAGGCTGACACTTTGCGATTCGTTGCTTTGTAGCGTATACCTCAGTACCCGCGAGAGTTCCTGAATATAATCCTGTGCCTTATCCTGATTCTCCCGTACCAATGAACGCAGCGTATTCAGTGAGTTGAACAACATGTGCGGATTGAGCTGATTCTTCAATACTTCATACTGGTTGCGGATGTTTTCCGCCTGTAACTGTTCGTTCTCAATCAATACCAGTTGTTGGCGGCGGACAAGGTAGATGATGCAACAACTGCTGGTGACGAGGCAAGCCATGATGAAGTCGCGCAACGGATGGAGGTAGTGGTGTACCATCGCATCAATGGCGGGAATGTCGAATGTTCGGTGCAGGAAGACGAACACTTGTCCCAGCAGATTGCTGAGTATCCATGTCAGGATGAAGGAAAGCAGAATCTTTGCAGCCGTTATTTTAATGGACGCCTGATTGAAATGGAACAAGCGCGTATTGATGGCGAAAAGTATGAGTAACGAAACGAAGGTAAACAGAATCTCATTTGCCACATCCATAAACTTCATTCCCGGGAAAAGCGAATGGCTTTCGAAACGGTCGAAGAGAGAGACCGATTCCGGAAAATGAATGAGCACAGCCACCATCAGCGAGATGATGACCGTGGACAGGAAATACTTATCTTTATTGATAGCTTTCAGTACCATGTTGCAAAGATAATGGTTAATTACGAATTATGCATGATGAATGGCTGTCGGTGCACGGTAGATTATTGTTTTTGGATATGTGCCGTGACGTACATCCCCGGTCGGAACTGCGGATTCGTCTCCTTGATGGAAGCGTATACTTCGAGTGAGCGGTTCACTTCGTCCACTTTTTGTCCGATGGAGATGACCGTGCCGTTGAACGTCTGTGTGCCCATGCCGTTGACACGGAATTGTACGGGACTGCCTGTTTGCATATCTGCAAGGTCTTTTTCGTAGGTAGTCAGGCAGAGCATCGGTGCACTTTTATCGATCACTTCGCAGAGAGCTTCTCCCGGATTGATGTACTTTCCCATGTTCATAGCTACATTGACCACATATCCGCTGATAGGAGCTTTTACTTCCAGAAGCGGCTGGATGCCATCCCGAAGCAGTGTTTCCGGATTCACGCCCAAAAGCGAAAGTTGTGCGGCGGCGGCATCCTGACGGCTTTTCATCGAAAGATAATCCGCTTTGCTTTGCTGGAACTTCTTCTGCGAAGCCGCTTGTTCGGCAGAGAGATTCTTTTGCCGTTCGTATTCCATCCGCAGATATTCTGTTTGCGCGTGGCTGTCCAGATAAGTCTGTTGGAGGGTGATAAACTCCGGATTCTCCAAAGTGGCGATTACAGAATTCTTGGTAACGTGTTGTCCGGGGAGTAAGGAAGTGTTTTTGATCACTCCGCCGATAGTCAGTGCGACGGTTGCCTGCCGTTGGGGTGGAAGGACGATCCGGCCGTTGAACGAAACCTGATTGGGGCGGGCAGTGAGGGAACTGATTGCATCCACTTCGGGCTGTGCAGTGGCGTCGGCGTCGCTTTGACCATTGTTTTTTCCCATTTCCGGATTCACGCTTTCTGTTGCGGGGACCGACACTGACTCGGAATCCGCTGTTTGTTGTTGTCCCTTGCAAGCTATTAAGGCGAGCAGAAGGATGGGGTAAAATATCTTTCTCATACACATTTTTATATTAAGTACTCTTGCAAAATAATCTTCTATATTAACAGGAAAACTGTTCATTAAAACTCTCCACTCTCCACTTATTCAAACAATTCATGTTCCAGAGCGGCAATGTTATACTGATAGACGGTTTCGATATACCCTCGCCGGATGTCCCGTGCCGTCGTGACGGACTGTATGTATTCGGCAACGCCCGTTTCGCTCTGTTGCAGTTGCAGGTTGGCGGCTTTGGTCAGTTCTTCCGCTTCTTTGAGAGCGGAAGTAGTATAATAGCGCAGGCTCTCGTTGTATCGTCGGAGGGAGGCTTCCAGTTCCATCACCTTATTGCGAAGTTCGCGGATGTTGGCATCCGCCTGAATCTGTGCCGAAGCGCCAGCCAGTCTGGCTTGCTTCACCTTGCTTTTCTGGGGCAGGAAGTAAACGGGGAAGGAGACTCCCACCATCCATGCATTCAGACTCTTCAAGGGAAGAATGTCCTGACGGGTATATCCTATGCTGATCTCCGGAAAGAAGTGGCTGCGTTCTACATGAAGCATTGCTTTCGCTTCTTCTGCCTGACTCCGGAAGTATCCGGTATGCGCTTCGGACAGATTACCGTCCGAAAGGGTGGTATAAAAGAGAGACAAGGTCGAATCTGCCGGCACAATCGGGCTGTCGGCATAACAGCACCACTGAAAACGTGCCAGTGCCGTCTTTTCCTCTTCCTGTGCCTGATACCAGCGGTTGTGCAGGTCGGCGGCGGTAGTCGTCATCATGTTCTTTTCGAGCAGGGTGATTTCTCCTTGTTGATAACGTATTTCGCCGATACGTTTCAACTCTTCCGCCATCTTGTCCTGATCACGGTACATGGAGCAGAGGTTGGCGGCATATTGATAGTAAGCCCATGCCCGTTTTACTTCCGCTATCACTTCTTTTTCCACCATCCGGCGATAATAAGTACTTGTCTTTACCTGTCGGCTGACCAGTGCATTCTTGTAAAACGGAGTCAGCAGCGAACCGAGGCTCTGTTCGAAAGCAAGTTCCTTGTCTTGCTTGTTTTCTCCGTTGAGTTGTCCCCATGAGTAATTGAATGAGGTGGGAGCTGCCTCGACAATCTCTCCGCGAGTGGCTTTTGCCTGACGGATGGCGTTGGCGGCTATTTTCAGTCTCGGATGATTTTGTTTGGCTATCTCGATGGCCTGTTCCAGACTGACCGCTTCCGGTTGCTGCGCTGAGGCGAAAGAAGGAATCAGCAGCAACAACGGCAGGATGACGAAGAACGGCAGATGAAACTTGCTTCCGGGACGTCTCCATACAGCAAATGAGTTGACAATCTTGTAGAATACCGGAATGATAAGCAAAGTCAGCACGGTAGAGATAATCAGTCCGCCGATGACGACCGTAGCCAGCGGGCGTTGTACCTCGGAACCGGCGGAAGTGGCGATTGCCATCGGGACAAATCCCAGCGAGGCGACCAGTCCGGTGAGGAATACGGGGCGCAGCAGATGCGGGGTGCCCAGAGTGAGGATTCGGTTGGTAGTCATAGCATATTTATTTCGTTTACGAAGTTCGTTGAAATGGTTCACCATCAGGATACCGTTCAGTACAGCCACACCGAACAAGGCGATGAAACCGACTCCTGCCGAGATGCTGAACGGGAGTCCGCGCAGCCAGAGGGCTACGATACCTCCGATAAGTGACAGCGGGACGGTGGAGAATACCATCAATGTATAAGTAATGTTCTTGAAAGCGAAAAACAAGATCAGCAGAATCAGCATCAGTGCTACCGGAATGACGATCATCAGCGTATTGATGGCGTTTTGCAGGTTCTCAAACTGACCGCCGTATTCGAAGTAGTAGCCCGGTTGCAGTTTGATGTTCTTGTCCAGTGTCTTCTGGATGTTGGCTACTACTTGCTGAATGTCCGCGTCGCGTACGTTCACACCAATCACGATACGGCGTTTGGTAGCGTCGCGGTTGATCTGCAACGGACCGCTGACAAGTTCGATGCTTGCCACCTCGCCGACCGGAATCTGAATGCCTTCGGAAGTACGCACAAAGAGCTTGTCCAGATTTAAGTCTGCCACTTTCTCCTGATCCAGACGTACGACAAGGTCGAACTTCCGTTCGTTTTCGAAAACCACACCGCTGGCTTCTCCGGCATAGGCTGTCCGGATAATCGTGTTGAGTTCTTCGATATTGATGCCGTAACGGGCTATCTTGCCGCGGTTGTATTTGACAACCAGCTGAGGCAATCCCATCGTCTGCTCTACGATGACGTCTGCTGCCCCCGGCACTTTCTCTACATACGTGGCGGCTTCCTTTGCCCTCTGATAAAGTTCGTGCGTGTCTTCGCCGTATAACTTGACTGCAATATCGGCTTTCGCACCTGTCATCAGTTCGTTGAACCGGAGCTGTATCGGCTGCGAGAAGTTAAACTCGGCACGTTCCGAGAGGGGTTCGAGCGCTTCTTTCATCTTCTCTACCATTTCCGCACGGCTCGTTGCACTGGTCCATTCCTTGAAAGGTTTCATGATGATCATCACGTCGGCGTCTTCCACTGCCATCGGGTCGGTGGGGACTTCTGCCGTACCGATCTTCGCCACTACGTGCTTGATTTCGGGAAACTGATCCATCAATGTCTTTTCCGCTTCTTCGGAGAGTTTGATACTTTCCGAAAGCGAACTGCCGGCGGGTCATCTGCATGGCGAAGTCGCCTTCGTCCAGTGTCGGGATGAACTCGGCACCCAGACGGGTGAAGAGGAAGAGGGAGCCGATCAGTGCGGCAAAAGCAATGACTACGGTGCGTGCTTTGTGATGCAGGCAGGCATGCAGGCAACGCTGGTAGAGTTTGTTCAGCTGCTCGAAGAATCGGTCGGCAAGTGTCGGCTTCACTACGATGGCATGTTTCAGGAAGAGCGACGCCATCATAGGGACGTATGTCAGTGACAGGATCAAGGCGCCGATGATGCAGAACACCAGGGTTTTGGCCATTGGAGTGAAGTATTTTCCTTCGATTCCGTTCAGAGTCAGTATCGGGAAGAACACGATGAGAATAATCAGTACGGCGAATGTAGCCGAGCGGACTACACCGGAAGCGCCTTTTTCCACCTCTTCGTCCATCTCTTTGCGGGTCAGTGTCCGTCCGCGGAACTGCTTGCTGTAGATGTGTGCCAGGATACCTTCCAGTATGACAATGGAACCATCTACCACAATACCGAAGTCGATGGCGCCGAGGCTCATCAGATTGGCGGTCACGTTGAAAAGACGCATCATGATGAATGCGAAAAGCATAGCCAGCGGGATGACCGAAGCTACAATCAGCCCGGCACGGACGTTGCCCAGAAAGATAATAAGTACGAGGAAGACGATGATGGCTCCTTCAATAAGGTTGTTGACGACGGTGGAGATGTTCCGGTTGACCAGTTCCGAACGGTTCAGATACGGTTCGATGCTGATGCCTTCGGGCAATAAGTGCTGTATCTTTTCCACCCGCTTTTCCAGTTCCTGCGTCACTACATTGGCGTTGGCGCCTTTCAGCATCATGGCAATTCCGCCTACGCATTCGCCCTTTCCGTCCATCGTCATCGCACCGAAACGTTTGGGGGCGCCGAAGCGGACAGCGCCTACGTCACTGATGTGTACGGGAATCCCGTTCCGGTTGGCTACCACGATCTGCTCGATGTCTTTGATGCGGGTGATCATCCCTTCCGAACGGATGTAATAGGCATTCTTTGCTTTCTCGATGTAGCTTCCGCCCGTGTTCTGGTTGTTGCTGCTCAGTGCTTCGAACACTTCGCCGATGGTGATGTTCAGTGAAAACAGGGCGTCGGGGTCTACCGCCACTTCGTATTGTTTCAGATAACCTCCGAAACTGTTTATTTCCACGATGCCCGGTATGCCCGATAACTGGCGTTTCACCATCCAGTCCTGAATGGTACGGAGTTCCATAGCGTCATATTTCTCTTCGTATCCCGGAGCTACTTTCAATATGTATTGGTAGATTTCGCCCAGTCCGGTGGTGATCGGCATCATTTCCGGTGTTCCCAGTTCGGGGGAGATTTCGCCGGATACAGTTTGTATCTGCTCGTTGATCAGCTGGCGGGCATCGAGTGTGGGCACGTCTTCCTTGAAGACGACCGTTACCACTGATAGCCCGAAGCGACTGACGGAACGGATATCTTCTACATTCATGATGTTGCTCATCGCTATTTCGATGGGCATGGTGATGAGCTGCTCCACTTCCTGCGGCGCAAGCGTAGGAGATACGGTTACAATCTGCACCTGATTGTTGGTTATGTCCGGCACGGCGTCAATGGGGAGCGTCAGCATGGCATAGATTCCCCCGATAAACAGGAAGAGGGTGGTTAACCCTACGAATAGTTTTTTCCTGATCGAAAAACGTACGATAGCTTTAAACATGATTTTACAGTGTTATTGTTTCATGTTACAAAGTTACGGACTATCCTTATCCGTGATTATCGGGAAAGGATGAAGCGGAAAGATTGACAGGTGAAATGACGAAATCAAGGTCTGAACGTGAAGGGCTGTTGTCTGTCGAATCAAGGAGTTTGAACCTCCTTTGGTTATTCGCCACAACGTTTTATGCAGCGTTTTTATTGTCACTTGTCACTTTTGCGACTTAATACGTTGCAAATTAGAATGGTAAGGGTGATAATAAGAGGTGACAATAGGGTGATAATAGGCGGAACTTAGTTTTTTATTGTCACCGCAAAGAACTGAAGTTGAGAGGTAGAATATGCTGAAAATAAATGAATTCAATGCTGAAAAAGAATGTCTTAGATGACGAAGATAAGTGAATCCGATGTTGAAAAGGAGTCGTTTCAATGTTGAAAGTAAGTGGCTTCGATGTCGATACTCTTAATGGGTGGAACAAATAGTGTCTTACCCTGGATTTGGTTGACTACTATAAGTATCAACTAAAATGAATAAAAG
>OAUS01001498.1_pt1 | contig 11219 bp, 7 predicted proteins | sample 1516801 | NCBI WGS metagenome assembly OAUS01 (sample SAMEA2580001, study PRJEB22360) | human gut metagenome | biome: human gut; feature: human-associated habitat; material: faeces | place: Denmark | collected 2008/2010
CGTGATTTCAAACCTAAGATGGTATGGTTACCTTTACATTTGGATGAGATTAGAAAGGTTTCTGTTCTTGATCAGAATCCTGGTTGGGATAAATAAAATTTTAAATGTATAAACTATGAAATATAGAAATTTTACAAATAAATTGATGCTTATGGTAGGTGTGACAGCTACTGCTGTTCTCACATCCTGCGAGCAAGAGTTTTATCAGGATGAACAGTATCGTAAGGAAATTTATATTGTTAGTGGAGAAGATAATATTTTCCAACGAGAATTTGCTTTCGGCGGGGAGGAAATAGGATACCTTTCTGTTTATGCAAGTGGTACAACTCCAATTGAAAAAGAAGTGATGGTAGAACTGGAAAGGAATGAAACTGTATTATCGGACTATAATCAAAAGAGATATGGGGATAATTACAAAAACTATGTCCTGGAGTTACCAGATACTCATTATAAAGTAGATGATTGGAGTATAAATTTATATCCAAATGCAAATTCATCTTATTCTTTATTTCCAATTAAAGTAAATATTGATGGGCTGGAACCTGAAGATAATTACTTTCTTCCTTTAAGAATAGCTTCTGTTTCTGACTATATGATTTCTTCTGCAAGGAGGAATGTATTGATGCAGATACTTATGAAAAATGATTATGCAACGACTAAGGAGAAAAGCTATTATACTATGAATGGAACAAGATTGAGAGTAGCTAAAGATACTTGGGAACCTTTGGACAAAAAGAATAATGCTCCAGATTATAAACCAATAAATGCCACTAAGTTAGTTGCTCCAGTTACGGAATATGGTATTCGTATTTTAACGGGATCTACACTTACATCGGATAGAAAAGAACTCCGTAAACAAGGGATTGTTGTTACGGTCCATCCTGAGGAGATGATTGATGTTCCTGTTATCGGGAGTAATGGATTGCCAACTGGAGAATATATCCAATGTCAAAAAGTGACATTAGATAAATGGTATAATGTAAATAGTGGAATTACAGTGTTAAATATTGAGGATACCCCATCATATTATAATCCAGAGAAGAAAGAGTTTACGTTGAATTATCGTTATAATTATAACTCGAATGATTGGTATGAAATGAAAGAGGTGATGTCTCCAGTGGCTATTGCTAACGAAAATAATTGAGTGGCTGATAATAAATGATAAATCTTATGAAAACAAGAAATATATATAGTCTTCTATATGTAACTTTCGTTGCAGTGGCGTTAGTTGCATGCAACGATTATGACGCAGCGCAAACTGCATATGAAGAAATAGTGGATAGTGATGTAACGACTACTCCTCCAAATATAGATTCGGCATGGGAATTACAGCTAATTCCTAATGTAGGTCAGCATAGTGGTGAGGTTTTTGTTTATAAAGACAAAAAGTATGATAAGCTATTTACTCGCACATTAGGATGGAATGGTGGAATTGGTGTGCAATCTACATCATTGTCTGATGGAAATGTTCTATGGGCTTTTAATGATAGCTATTTTGGAGTTGTAGATGCTGAAACAAGAGCAAGAGGTAATTGTAATTTCCCACATAATAGTATTATGATCCAAACGACTGTTGGTGGTAGTCTTGGAGAAACGGATGATGATTTAAGATGGTTAGTTGATTATATACAAACTAATGATCCTGATGGAGAAGGTTATTATCAGGCGTATACACACATAGCTCCAGATGAGACTATTATGGAAGAAACAGATGAAGAGCATTTCTATCAGATAGGTGGTGCTACGATATTTGATAATAATGGAGTTAAAGAACTTCAAATGTTGTGGGGGGAAATAGATAATCATGAAGGTAAAATGACTCGAACTGGTACCTGTCTAGCTGTTTACAGTTTGGAAGGACAGCCGGGTAATAGTACTTATCTTAAAAGAATTAGTAAAAACGAAGAATTCAATACAGATGATGTTGGCTATGGTTCTACTATATGGAAAGATGAAGATGGACATATTTATCTTTATGTAACAGAGAATAACAGACCATTAGTTGCTCGCACCACTACTCATGATTTAACTTCTGAGTGGGAGTATTACATACGTGATTTAAGTGGTAACTTTATGTGGCAAAAGATGTATCCGACGAAAGAGGAGAGAACTCGCTCTACTATAATGGAAAATAATTATGTATGTAGTATGCCACAGATCTTTAAAAAAGGAGATTACTACTATATGATAGGACAAGCTGTATCTTATGGTCATTCTGTTTATCTATATCGTGGTGAGACGCCTTATGGACCTTTTACAGATCAAAAAATTTTGTTTAATGTCCCTTATTCTGTGGATAAGATAGGTAATCAGTATTATAAAAATTTGCTTAGAGTAAATTTGCATCTAGAACTTGCACGAGAAGGTGAATTAGTATTTTCTACTAATACTGATGCTGATACTGCTGGAGATAATTTTGATTTTCCGGGTAGTGCTGACTTTTGTCGTCCTTATTTTTATCGTATTTTCAATTGGGAAAGCATATATGATGAAGATGATTGATAGCTACTGACGGATTCATCTTGGTAAATTGATTTAGAAAGTCATTTCTTCATAAAAGGGAGAAATGACTTTCTTTTTTAATATGTTCTGAGCTTTCCTGCATACAAGTAAATTTATTAATAAAAAACATGTAATTGTTTTAGTGGTATATCATTTTTAAATCGTCATTAGATAAATAACAATAAAATAGTACACATATTAAAAAGAACTAATAATAATGAATATTACCGTTTTTAGAGTTTATCAATTAAATTTATTAACCGCTATTTCTATGTATATGAAAAGCTTATTTTATTTATTCCTATCTATTGTAGGTGCGTGGCTTTTTTCGTCTTGCTCAGATGATTTTCTGGGTGAGACAGAAACCACGGACTTAGATCAGGCAACCGTATTCGCTGATAGTACTTATACGGCAGATTTCTTAAACCAGATTTATGTGGATATTGGTTTTGATATCCAACATAATCGGTATAATGATCATGGAGGATTGCAGACTAGTTGTGATGAAGCTGCGTATAAAGCTAGTACCGGGCTTACGACAGATGTAATGTTCGCTACTGGAACAGTCAATCCTGTTACTATTTCTGAGGACGATGTTTGGAGAATTGCATATCGAAATATTCGTCGAGTAAATGTGTTTTTTAAATATGCAGATGGATCCCGAATGGCTGAAGTGGCAAAGGAAGAGTATAAAGCAGAAGCACGCTTTTTGCGTGCTTGGTATTATGCAATGCTATTAAGACATTATGGTGGTGTGGCTTTAATTGGTGATGATGTTTATGAAACTGTAGAAGAAGCAATCAAGGAGCGTAACTCTTATGCGGATTGCGTTGAGTATATTGTGGATGAAGCTAATAAAGCTGCAGAAACATTGCCAGTTGAAAGAAGTGGAAACAAATTTGGACGTGTAACCCGAGGAGCTTGTAAAGCCTTAATTTCACGTGTACGTTTGTATGCTGCTAGCAAATTATTCAACGGTAGTGATTTTGCGCCTGCTGATTTTCCAAAAGAATTGTTAGGGTATCCTACTTATGATAAGGAGCGTTGGAAAATTGCTGTAGATGCTGCCCTTGATGTGATAAAGATGAAGCAGTATGATTTGTACATTCGTAATGAAGATGAGAATAATGAGGCTTATCCGGGATGGGGATATTATGCACAGTTGTTACCTGCTGATTATTATGGAAAAGTGGGAACGGAGGTTTATTGTGGTACAATCTTTGAAAAGAAAGCAGGAGCTAGTATAGATACAAACCGATGGTTTGCTCCTCCTAGTACAGGAGGAAATGGTATTGGAGGGTATGTTTATCATGATTTGGCTGAACTTTTCCCAATGGCAGATGGCACACCGACTAAGGATAGTCCAGATTATGACCCTACGAATCCTGCTAACAAACGTGACCCTCGTTTCATGTTCACTGTTACTTATGATGGATGCATAATGAAGAGTAATATGCAGGATACTGAAATTAATATATCTGTGGGAACACAACAGGACGCTATCTATCGAGGGACTCCGACAGGGTATTATACACATAAATTCTTGAAATTTGGTTCAATGGCAAATCAAATGCTTTATGGAGGTTCGCAAGCACGACCATTGATGCGTTATACTGAAATTTTGCTGAATTATGCAGAAGCTGCTAATGAATATTATGGACCTGATCATAAAGATGTACTAGGAGATCAAGAAATTAGCCCATATATTGTATTGAGAAAGATACGTGAGTGCGCTGGCATAGAGCCTGGCGAGGATGGAACATATGGAATTGAAAATAATATGAGTCAGGCTGATATGACAGAAGCTATTCGGTTGGAACGTCGGTTGGATTTAGCGTTTGAAGGACATCGTTTCTTTGATGTACGTCGTTGGATGATTGCTGAAGATACAGATAATAGGATGATGCATGGTTTTGAAATCACAAGAAATGGTGAGCGGAAGACAGGAAGAATCATTGATACTCGTCAGCATACCTTCCGTAAAGCGATGTATTTTTATCCAATACCTTATAAAGAGACTGTGAAATCACCGGATTTGTTGCAGAATCCTTATTATGAATAGGAATGATTGTTATATTAAAAATAAGAAATATGAGATTTAAAATACAAACTACGGTTTTACTTTTCGTCTTATTAGGTACTGTGAGTGCTTGCAATACATTTAAAGATGAAATAGCTCCTGATTCTTATATGGAAGTACCAAAGCAGTTAGATGGGAAGTGGCAATTAAAAACTGTTGTACGCAATGGAACGGATATATCTGAAGTGATGGACTTTAGTCAGTTTCGTCTGATTATGAATAAAGATAATACATATAATATTGAAAACTATCTCCCTTTTTTAGTAAAGAAAAATGGTACATGGAGAATTGATAATTTGACATATCCTTTTTTCTTAACTTTTCAGGAGGAAGGTGCTGAAAGAGAAGCTATAACTGAAATCACTTACCCGATTGTACAAGGGAAACGCCATATAACCCTTACAATTAGTCCGGGATGCTCGAGCAACTCTTATGTTTATTCTTTTGAAAAAATAGAAGAATGATTTAAAAAGAAAAGCTTATGAAATATTATTTTAAAAAACATAGAATAAAAATCTTTTTTTTGTTGGTACTTTCCTTAATAGTCTTTGGATGTTCCTTTTTGATTAAGGAGGTAAATGTTAAACAAGAGAACGAGGCCGGAGAGATGGTTGCCTATATTAAGGCTGGTGAAATTGCAACTTTTACGTTTAGTGGAGAAATAAACATCGATGGTGATGCAAGCAATGAAACGTTTATTGTTGGATTCTTGGCTCCAAGAAGTTGGAATGTACGTCAGAATGCAACTGTGACATACAGAGAAGATAGGTATGAAACGGAAGTGGATCACAAAATGACAGTAATTCCAGATACTGAACAGCCTGCAAATTATAAAGGTATGAGTTGGTCAGCGGCATTGAAAAAAAAATATGGTGTACGAGGCAATGTCTTGAACGATATGGAATGGATTGCATTTAAATCGGATAACTATCCTAGTGTAAATGGAACAATACATTATACAGTAACAATTAAGTGTAATTCAGGAAAAAGCAACTTAAAATTCCGACCAAGTTTTTTTATCAATCACTCTAGTGATGGGATTGGAGGAGACGAGGCTCATTATTCTGTTAAGGATGCTGATGATTGCTTTGAAGTGGTAGAAGGATCAGGTACTGTGATTGATTTTTGTTCTACGCACTATTATCAAATTGAACCTTTGTCTGCTTTACAAGATGATTATGTAACATTCACTTTTCAAGGGGATATTAATACCAATGAATTGATAAAAGCTGAGAATGTGTATATAGAAGCTACTGCTTATACGATAGAAGGAAAGATATATACAGTCAATGAAAAGAGTGCGAAAACACTAATGAAAAGAGAAACGAAATTGCCAAGATATAATGTAACTCTTTGGCCTGGTGGATTTTTTAACATTCCGGACGGTGAAACAATTTCTCGTATAGAGTATATTTTCACAAATGAAGATGGAACAGTATCTATTTCCCAGTCAGATGACAGTAGAGATAATGAAGGAGAAGAGGTAGAAGAAGGAATAAAAGAGCCTTTCGTATTCGAATTTCAATGTGAATAGAGTTTAACCTTAAAAAAAGATTATATGCGTAATATTTTGAATAAAAGAAATAGTCGGTACTGTTTCACATGTTTTGTAATGTGGCTACTACTTGGCTTGGGACATTTGAATGCGGTGGCTCAAGAAGCAGGAGGAACGGCTAATATTACAGGTAAGGTAATCGATCAATATGGCAATCCTGTCTCGGGTGTTGTAATCACGATGAAGAATACTGATTTTAAGACTGTGACAGGTGATGATGGTACTTTTGAATTTCAGTATAAGAAGGGCGATATGCTTCGTTTTTCTCATCCAGGTTTTTTACATAAGGAAATTAAGGTGAACAAGCTAAGAAATCAGGAACGTATTTTTAAAGTAACGTTGACAGAAGAGTTCGTGAAATTTCCAGATGTAATAAATGGACCTTATGATACGAAAGATAAAGCAAGCTATTTAGGTTCAGCTGCTACGGTTTATACAGATCAGGTTAGTTCATTGATGGGAACTACTATTCTTCCTTCATTACAAGGGCGTTTACCAGGACTAGATATTGTACGTACTCGTGGTGCACGTAAGAGTCAAATTGAATCCAGTTCTTCTGGAACCATCTTTAACTTTAATAGCCCTACATTGGGTAAAGAGGCATATAGTGATAATACGGAATTTAATGTTCTATCACGCCACAATGCACCGGTGGTGGTAGTGGATGGTGTGCAAAGAGAATTATATTCTATCGATCCTGATGCTATTGAATCGGTATCAATTCAGAAGGATGCTTTGTCATCTATGTTTTTGGGGATGCGCAGTTCCCGTGGTGCATTAGTAATTACTACTAAAGATCCTATCAAACAGGGATTTCAGTTATCATTTACTGGACGGTTTGGTGTGCAGAGTTCAGTGAAAAAACTAAATCCGCTGTCTACTTCTCAATATGCTTATTTATTGAATGAGGCGTTGCTGAATGATGGTAAAAATCCCTTTTATTCTTATGATGACTTTATTAAGTTTCGTGATCATTCCAGTCCGTATACACATCCAAGTGTGAACTGGTGTGATGAACTGATGAACAAAAATTCGACTACTCAGTCTTATAATTTGAATGCTACAGGCGGTAACAAGTACGCACAATATTTTATTAGTGTAGGCTATGTAGGTGAAAATGGATTATTTAAAAATCCAGGTGGAGATGCTCACGATACAAATATGACATTTGATCGTTATATGATTTCTTCTAAAGTGAACATCAATATTACTGATGATTTGACAGCAAAAGTTACTTTGATGGGACGTATAGAAGAAGGTACCCAACCAGGAGGGACTGGAAATGGGTATGATGATATTCTCAGTTCAATTTATTCTACTCCAAGTAATGCATATCCTGTGACAAATCCAGATGGATCATGGGGAGGTAGTCAGTCGTTCAATAATAATTTGTTATCGCAGACTATTAACTCTGGTTATATAACAGATGGGGCTCGGGATGTATTGGGAGCTATTAATTTGCGCTATGATTTTGGTAAGTTAGTTAAAGGCTTGTCTGTTCGTATGGTAGGTAGTGTAACTTCTCAGAATCGTTCGACTACGAAACGAACAAAAACTTCCGAAGTTTTTGATTATACTATTGATAAGGATGGCAATGACGTTTATACTCGGTATGGAGAAAAGAAAACGCAATCAAATTCATTTAGTTCTGTGTCTACCTATCGGCAGATGTATGGTCAGCTTGCTGTTGATTATGAACGTCAATTTGGTAAGCACAAATTTAAGGCCAGTGTTCTAGGAGATACGCGAAATACTCTTACTAACTGGGATCTTCCTGAATATCCATCAAATATTATAGGTGATGTCTCTTATGATTATGCGGAGCGATATTTTGCACAGGTAGCATTAAGTGAAAGTTATTACAATCGTTATGCTCCAGGCAGAAGGTGGGGAACCTTTTACGCTTTCGGTTTAGGATGGGATATCAGCAAAGAGAATTTTATGGAAAACTGTGAGTGGCTGAATCAACTAAAGATACGCGGTGTGTATGGTAAGACAGGTAATGGTATGAATAATGCTGGGTATTATACGTATTATCAGACTTATTCCTCAGGAGGTGATGATTATCGGTTGGGGACTAATTTAGGACAAAGTTCAGGAAGTTTTACAGAAAAAGATAAACTGGCAAATTTATATCAAACGTGGGAAAAAGGCAATAAACTGAATATTGGTGTAGATATAGCTTTGTTTAACAACAAATTACAGGTAACTGCTGATTATTTTAATGATAAATATTATGACTTGTTGCAGGCTCGTGGAAAAAGTATCGAACTAATTGGCCAGAATTATCCAGATGAAAATATTGCTAAAGAACGTTGGTATGGAGGCGAATTCTCAATTACCTATCAAGATCACGTTGGCGATTTTAATTATTATGCATCTGCTAACTGGAGTTGTGAGCAAAGTAAAGTGTTATATAAAGATGAACAAAAAGTGCCTTATGAATATCTGCGTACTACAGGTAAACCCAAAGGGGCAATCTTCGGTTTGGTAGCAGAAGGTTTTTTCACTTCTCAAGACGAAATTACAAAGAGTCCTGTAATTGAAGGATTTAACAATATTCAGCCTGGTGATATCAAGTACAAAGATCAGAATAACGATGGAGTTATCAATGACTTTGATAAGGTAATGATTGGTGGCGATAAACCACTCTCTTATTTTGGTATTGATTTAGGTTTCGAATGGCGTGGATTAGAATTCTCAATGTTTTGGCAAGGAGTGTACAATAAAGATGTTTTAATGAGTGATTGGAATTTATTGGAAGGTTTTCAAACTCAAGGACAAGTTTATGGACAGGCATATGAGAATATGCTGGATCGATGGACTCCAGAAACTGCTGCTACTGCAACTTTCCCGAGGTTGAGTGCTGGTGGTAATAAGTATAATCAAGGCAATGGCTGGGGCTCTTCTTTTTGGTTACGTTCCGGTAATTATATTCGGTTGAAAAATGTTAGTTTAGGATATAACTTACCTGATTCATTCTGTCGTAATTATTTGGGTGGAGCACGTGTGAAAGTTTTCGTAAGTGGACAAAACTTATTCACAAAAGCTGCTAATGAACTCGTTGATCCCGAAGTTAGCTTCGGTAACTATCCGCTACAACGTTGCATCAGCACAGGTATTAATGTTAAATTCTAATATACTATGATATCTATGATACGAAATAAATATTTGACGCTAATCGGAGTTGGATTGTTGTTTACAGTTGTATCCTGTACCGATGGGTATGAACCAGAGCCAGTTGAACTGGTATCAATTGATTTTGTATTTTCAAAAACCGATTCTCTTGGTACGAATGCGGTAAAGTTTATGAATAATATTTATGCCACGTTGCAAAACGGGCACAATCGTGTAGGAAGTGATTATTTAGATGCTGCGTCTGATGATGCTATATCTATAAATGTTTCTGACCCGGATGTTTATAAGTTGGCAATGGGACGGTATACTGCGAGTACACGTGTTGAATCGGATATGCGATGGAAAGAGTATTATTCAGGAATCCGTAAGGCAAACATTCTGATTAATCATATTGATGTTGTCCCTTTTATGCTGACTTATAAGAACGCAAAGGGAGAAACAAAACCATTGAATGTTACAATGAAAGCAGAAGCGCGTTTCTTGAGGGCTTATTTCTATTTCGAATTAGTGAAACGCTATGGTGGTGTTCCTTTGATGGGGGATGATGTACATATATTGGGTGATGATATGGAGATCCCAAGAAATACTTTTGAGCAATGTGTACAGTATATTTGTGATGAATTAGATGATATTAAAGATGATTTGCGTACCAATCCAATGCCTGATTTTGAACAATATGCACATACTCCTACTCGTGAGGCTTGCTTAGCTTTAAAGTCTCGAGTGCTATTATATGCAGCGAGTCCTTTATTTAATGAACGTCCTATTGAGATTGGTAATGAATTGATAGGCTATGCTTCTTATGATAGAGAGCGTTGGAATGATGCGGCTAAAGCTGCCAAGACATTTATTGACGAGTACGGTCCGAATGGTAATGGGGCATATGGTTTAACACAGTCTACATCTGATGGCGATAATCGGGATTTTCGTGACGTCTTTTTAGGTTTTTATAATAAGACTAATAATCCTGAAGTCATCTTTTATCGTCCGGGGGGTGAAGATAAGTCTATAGAAAGCAATAATGGGCCTTTAGGATTTTCTGGTGACAATTTAGGTAAAGGACGTACGCTTCCAACTCAAAATTTGGTAGACGCTTTCCCTATGAAGGACGGCATGTTTGCTGGACAAGGTAGTAAATATACTCTTAATCAGAGTAATCCATATGAAAACCGTGATCCACGTTTGGATTATACAATACTGCATCATGGGTCATCTTGGTTGAATAATACGCTTGATATTTCAATCGGAGGAGTTAATAATCCATCTAACTCTGCTGAATATTCTAAGACGGGCTATTATATGTGTAAGTTTATGGGTAAATTTGGTGAAGAGTCTCAATATGGGAATAAAATACATCTTTGGGTTATGTTTCGTTATGCAGAGATGTTGTTGAATTATGCAGAGGCAATGAATGAGTACCTTTCTTCTCCTTCTCAGGATGTGTACGATGCTATCATTGCATTACGGGCACGTGCTGGTATTGAATCAGGTAATGATGAATCTCCTTATGGGCTTAAGAAAAATATGACACAGGCAGAGATGCGTGAAGTGATTCAAAACGAACGGCGTATTGAAATGGCATTTGAAGAACAACGATATTGGGATATTCGCAGATGGAGAATTGCTGAAGAGATATTTAAGAATCCTTTGGAAGGTTTGGAGATTAGGGTAAAAGGAAATACTACGAGTTTCAATGAAGTGGATGTCCTAAGTACGACGTTTGATGTGAAACGCTATTTATATCCGATCCCATATAATGAGGTAGTTAAGAATGATAACATGATTCAAAATCCGAAGTGGTAATATTATGAAAAGACTATTATTAATATTAGTATGTATAAGCCTTTTTATCTCGGCGTTCGGTCAATCGTTCGTTTTGAAGGGAATTGTCTCTTCAGCCGACGGTGAGTTGTTGCCGGGGGTAAATGTAAAAATACAAGGTAC
>OAUS01001503.1_pt1 | contig 11192 bp, 6 predicted proteins | sample 1516801 | NCBI WGS metagenome assembly OAUS01 (sample SAMEA2580001, study PRJEB22360) | human gut metagenome | biome: human gut; feature: human-associated habitat; material: faeces | place: Denmark | collected 2008/2010
CCAAGCCCGTCCCTTTTCGGCCCCCGCCTCCCTGTTTAGCCATACCCGCTATCTTCATAGCCTCCATGACACGAACATTCTCTTTATAGATATCAACCGTCTTAGCGGTAATTTCCACCTGCCGATCAAGCATCAACAAGGTATAATAAGTATTCGCTATACCACCGATCAATTGAGAGCGCACGGCCTGTCTTGAATACTGGCTCTGTAAGTAGGAGGCTTTTTGGCCACGGCTCGCGTTCAAGAGCTTTCCGAATAGGTCAACCTCCCAGCTAGCGGCCGCAGGAGCCGTGTAAGCTTTTACATACCCACTGCTTTCCATCTTCGTAATCGTACCTTGGGGAGCAAGGTTTATAGAAGGCAAGAAAGACAGACGGGCAGAAGTCAACAATACTTTCGCTTCCTCTACCCGAAGAACGGCTGCCTGCATATCTACGTTATTAGCTAATCCCTCCTCAATTAACGCCTGTAACTTCGGATCACGAAAAACTTCCTTCCAAGGAAGGTTTCCCATATTGGTCGTATCCGCGGAGGCTAATGTATCAGTCTCGGAAACCGGATCACGATAAATTCCCGTCGCATCGATGGAATCCGGACGCTCGTATGCCTTATAGATATGGCAACTGCTTAACAAAGCAGTCGCACATACCATATATATAATTTGTTTCTTCATTGTCATCTCTTATTTTATTTTAGCGTACTGTTCTATTTCCGTACTCATATCGCTGTTATCCAAATCTTCCCATTCGATCGGCTTGAATTTCTCCTGTAAGTACTGGAATACCACGAACAAAACCGGAACAATAAAGATCTGGAAGATCATACCGATGAACATACCGCCGATAGCCGCTGTACCCAATGTACGGTTACCGTGCGCTCCTACTCCGAATGCGAACATCATAGGCAACAATCCGACCACCATCGCCAATGAGGTCATCAAGATCGGACGCAAACGGGCGGCGGCTCCTAACACGGCAGCCCATGTGATACTCATACCCATACGACGACGTTCCAAAGCGAACTCTACGATCAAGATAGCGTTCTTCGCCAACAAACCTACCAACATGATCAAGGCGATCTGCATATAGATATTGTTAGACATGGTTCCTACGATCATCTTCAACGCCGGGATATTTCCCAAAGCGGCCCAACCTTGGACGAACAAGAAGCTACCCATCAAACCGAACGGCACGGAGAGCAATACGGACAAAGGAAGGATGTAACTCTCATACTGCGCACTCAACAGCAAGTAAACGAATACGAAACACAGCAAGAAGATCAAAGCCGTCGTACTACCACTCGTACTTGCTTCCTCACGCGCCATACCTCCTAACTCATAACCAAAGCCTGCCGGAAGCGTTACCTTAGCCACCTCGTCAATCGCCTTCAACGCCTGACCACTGGTATAACCATCCGCCGGAGCAACCATCACCTCGATAGAAGTGTACATATTGAAACGACTGATGATATCCGGGCCGTACACCTTCTTCATCGTAATGAACTGGGAAATCGGAGCCATATCGTTACCACTCTTTACCTTGATGTTTTTCAAAGATTCCATATTCTTACGCAAATCAGGATCCGCCTGCACCATTACACGGTACATCTTACCGAAGCGGTTAAAGTTAGAGGCATACAAACCGCCATAATATCCTTGCAAGGTAGACAAGATATCAGCTGGACTAATACCGGCTTTCTTACAGGCGGCAGCGTCGATATCGATCTCATATTGCGGGAAGTTCGGGTTAAACGTAGATTGAGCGGACTTGATCTCCGGACGTGCCGTCAGAGCGGCCATATATTCCTTGGAGATATCAAAGAAACGATCCAACTCACCACCGGTCTTATCCTGCATATTCAACTCGATATCACTAGACGCTGAGTAACCGGGGATCATAGGAGGCGTAAAGAACAATACTTGAGCGTCCTTTACGATCTTTTGGGCACGCATGAACAAGCTACCATATACGATATCGGAATTTTGCATCATAGAACGCTCCTCCCAATCTTTCAGCTTGATGATGAATGAACCGTAAGAAGGCCCCTGACCACCGATGAAACTAAAACCGACAACCGCCGTACGAGACTCAACGGCCGGATCGGCAGCGATCAAGCTATCCACCTTATTCATTACCTCAAAGGTACGCTCCTGAGAAGTTCCCGGGGGTAACGTAACGGCACCCATAATCGTACCCGTGTCCTCGTTCGGCACCATACCCGTAGGAGTAACCTGCATCAAGAACACCAATAACGCAATACATGCGGCAACAATACCGAATGAAAGCCATTTCTTCTGGATGAAGAATACGATACTTTTCTTGTATTTAGCCAACAAAGAATCATAAGCCGCATTAAACGAAGTATGGAATCGGGAAACGAAGGTCGTTTTCTTTTCCTTATGTTCCGTATCGTGTGGTTTCAGGAATATCGCACACAAGGCGGGACTCAATGTCAAGGCGTTCAAAGCGGACAAACCAATAGCGATCGCCATCGTCAGACCAAACTGGCGATAGAACGTACCGGCCGTACCTCCCATGAAACTTACGGGAATAAACACGGACATCATGACCAACGTAATGGAGACGATAGCGCCACCCAACTCACTCATGGCATCGATAGAAGCGAGTTTCGCCGACTTGTACCCTTGGTCCAACTTGGCATGGACACCCTCGACGACGACGATCGCATCATCGACCACAATCGCGATGGCAAGCACCATAGCACAAAGAGTCAACAAGTTGATACTAAATCCGATCAAGGATAACATAAAGAAGGTACCGATCAAGGCAACCGGAATAGCGATAGCCGGAATCAACGTAGAACGCAAATCCTGCAAGAACACATATACCACGATAAACACCAATACGAACGCCTCCAACAAAGTCTTGATTACCTCATGGATAGAAGCGAACAAGAAGTCATTGGCATTCATGGAAATATTCACCTTCATTCCGGGAGGCATTGTCAACTGAGTTTCCTCCAGCAAGGTTTCAATGTTACTAATTGTTTCCGTAGCGTTGGTTCCCGGCATCTGGTAAACGATACAGGTAACGGCGTCGTGACCATTTACACGGTTGATAAAGTTGTAAGTCAAACGCCCCAACTCGATATCAGCGATATCTTTCAAACGCAAGACCTCACCATCCGGCAAAGCCTTTACAACAATCTGCTCAAACTCATTAACCTCTTGCAAACGTCCTTTGTAGCGAATCGTATATTGAAAGGACTGATTACCCCTTTCGCCAAACGAACCCGGAGCCGCCTCTACGTTTTGTTCAGACAAAGCTACGGTCACATCGCTCGGACTTAATTTATATTGAGCCATCACATCCGGCTTCAACCAAATACGCATGGAGTAATCCGTACCCAACACGTTCGCGTCACCTACACCATGTACACGCTGCACTTCCGGAATCAAGTTAATCTTCGCGTAATTCTCCAAAAACTCAGAGTCATAACGATCGTCCTCGGCAAATACAGAAAATACCAACAACATAGAGTTCTGGCGTTTCTGGGTAGTCACACCAATCTGCGTTACCTCGGCAGGCAACAAACCTTGAGCCATAGACACACGGTTCTGCACGTTTACAGCCGCCATATCCGGGTCTGTTCCCTGCGTAAAATAAATGGAAATTTCCGCGGAACCGTTATTCGAGGCGGTAGAACTCATGTACATCATGTTCTCAACACCATTGATCTGGTCCTCCAAAGGCGCAATCACACTATTCAATACGGTTTGCGCGTTAGCACCCGTATAAGTGGCTCTCACCGATACGGTTGGAGGGGCGATATCCGGATATTGGGTAACCGGCAAGGAAATCAAGCCTAGGAAACCCAAGATGACAATCAAGATGGAAATCACCGTGGAGAGCACCGGGCGGTTTATAAATCTATCTAATTTCATGTTTTTCGTTTTTACTCGACAAAAGCGAATATTTGTCTTATTCTATGATTACATATTAATTAAAAGCGGTCTGCAAATTACCGTCATGCTGGTCTTTCAAGGCCTGATCGTACTTTGCTTTTTGTTGCTCACGAGTAATCGGCTGGATCTCTTGACCGTCTTTCAAGATCTGTACGCCTTCCACGACAATCTTATCGCCAGACTTCAAGCCATTTGTTACTAAATAGTTCTTACCATCATCCAAATTGGAAACCTTGATCTCCGTATTCTTCACCGTATTATCAGACTGCAATACAAATACGAACTTCTTATCCTGGATCTCCACGGTAGCCGATTGAGGGATCGTAATGATATCGTTCATCGTATACGGGAAGATAATATTACCAGTACCACCGCTTCGTAAGACATTTCCCTCGTTAGAGAAAATAGCACGCATGCTTACAGAACCGGTAGATTGATCGATAACACCGCTCACGGCATCAATCTTACCCTCATGATGGTACGTAGAGCCATCCGCCAATTGCAGTCTTACGGCCGGCATCTTCTCTAATTGCTCTTTCAAGGTACCACCGGCTTTCGTCAATGCCAATAACTCCTTTTCCGTCATAGAGAAATACACATACATATCACCGATCTCAGATACGGTAGTCAGCGGTTGAGCGATCGAAGCGCTTACCAAGCTACCTACACGATACGGGAATGTACCGACAACACCGTTCGAGGGACTTGTAACCGTACAGAAAGATAAGTTCTGGTTAGCGCTCACCAATTGAGCCTCTGCCTGCGCCAAGCTCGCTTTTGCCGACATCAGCTGGTTCACGGCTGTTTGATACTCGAAATCACTGATGATTTTCTGATCAAACAAAGTCTTCTTATTCCTCTCGGTCAATGTTAAAGTGCTTACGTTTGCCTTCGCCATCTCGACCGCGGCCTTAGCCTGACCTACCGCAGCAGCGTACTGCGTAGGATCAATTTGGAACAACGCCTGTCCTTTACGAACCGTAGCTCCCTCATCCACACATAATTTCACGATAAATCCAGAAACTTGAGGACGGACTTCGATATCCTGCGTACCTTTGATGGTAGCCGGATAGGATGTTGTTTGGTCGCTAGTCGTTGAATTGACCGCCATCACAGCGAACTCAGCATCCCCTAATTTCATACCACTCTGACTGTTTCCACAGGCAGTTAATAAAGACATACCAACCGCAAACAATGCGATCTGCCTTAACTGAGTAATCGTAATTTTCAGCATTCGTTTATCCATATTTGTATATAATTATATATTCAAGGCTGTTTTTCAGTTACCTTCTCTTTCTAACCCAAGTGGAGATCTTTTACATCTATTCACACAATAGGGTCTTTACTCGCTGTTTCATCCTACAAATGTAGAAACTTTTTACACGATTTTCTGTTTCCTACTTATCTTTTTCACCTAAATTAATAGCACTTAGAAGGAAGCACCTGTTGAAATACATCTATTTTGGTTTCAAACGAAAATAAAATTGTTTTTTTCAACAATATATTTTACATTTGTGTCCACACACAATAAACAAATATTATACATTATGGAACCTAAATTTATAATATCAGAAGTATTCAGTACCGCATGGAAGGGAACGAAGTCGCAACTATGGATATTAGCCGGATTATTAATCGGATATTGTATCTTGTCTTTCACGCTGACAGCGTTCGCGATGCCCATGCAAAGTTCTATTATCGGTAAAATCATCGTAAACGTGATCAGCGCGTTATTCTCCATTATTTTCTCCTTAGGATATATGAAAAATATATTTCAGGCGTTGGATGGGGAAGAACCTCAGTTTTCCGCATATGGACAACAGACAAAGAATATCATCACCTACTTTCTAGCGAGTCTTATCACGGGATTTGTCGTATTGGCGGGTTTCTTATTTTTTATCATCCCCGGTATTTATCTGGCATTGCGCCTTCAGTTCTTCCAAGCCTTTATTATCGAGGAAAACGCTGGAATTATCGAGTCTTTGCATAAAAGCTGGGAGATAACGAAAGGACAAGCATTGCCTCTGTTCATTCTGGCGTTGGTAATGATCGGGATCCTGATATTAGGATGTATTTTGTTCGGTATCGGAATTTTCGTCGCCGTTCCTCTTATCTATATGATGTATGGCTACGTTTTCCGTAAATTGAACACACCTCTTCAAATACTCGAATAAACAGAGAGGACGAATACACACTACAATCTATACCATGAATAAAAATTACAGGATAAAAGATATCGCCGAATTATCCGGCGTATCGACCGGTACGGTAGACCGCATTTTACATGAGCGGGGAAAGGTATCGGAGGACGCACGGAAAAAGGTGGAGAAAATCTTAAAAGAAATTGACTATCAACCAAATCTGATAGCCCGTTCTTTAGCGTTGAAGAAAAAATATCATTTCATCGCCTTGATCCCTTCTTTCCATGAAGGGGAATACTGGGCGAAACTAAGCCAAGGGATCGAGAAAGCAAAACGGGAATTGTTTAGCTATAATATCGATGTCGAGCAAATCTATTTTGACCAATACGACAGCAACAGTTTCGACGAATTAATCCCGAAGATTGAGACCGCGGATTGCCAAGGGGTTATCATCGCTACATTATTTAAGCAAAGTGTCTTGACCTTGACCCAGCGGCTAGACCAGAAAGGTATTCCTTATATATTGATCGATTCTTTTATCGATCACACGAATTGTATCTCTTATTACGGAACGCATTCATATGATTCGGGTTATATAGCGGGACGCCTTTTATTCGAGCAAATCCGTCAAGGGGACGATCTAGTGATTTTCCGTTTCACCCGTAAAGGGGATTCATGTTCTACGCAAGTGCAGAAACGAGAGGAAGGATTCCGGGATTATCTCGCCAACACCCCATTCAAGGGAAAGATTCATTTGCTGCATGTGCACGCGGATGATAAGGAGGAGAATAAGAGGCTACTGAATACTTTCTTCGAGAAATATCCTCAAGTAAGAATCGGTATCATCTTTAATTCGAGGGCCCATTTCCTTGGAGATTATCTAAGTAGCGAACGGCCGGACTATCCTTTCAAGCTTCTTGGCTACGACGTGATAGAACCGAACGTCCGTTATCTGGAAAACGGCTTGATCACGCATTTGATCGCCCAACGACCGGAGGTACAAGGATATCATTGTATCAAGGCACTCTTCAGGCATCTGATCCTTAAGGAGAAAATTGAGCCTGTCAATTATATGCCGATCGATATCTTGGTAAAGGAAAATATACAATACTACAATAATTATATCTGATGAACTCCTTATTTAGCGTAAAAGAGAAAGTGATTTTGTTGACCGGAGGCTATGGTATATTAGGAGCCTGCATGGCCAAGCACTTGGCGAGAGAAGGCGCATATGTCGTAATCCTCGGACGAAACGAGCAAAAAGGATCTGCCTTGGTCAATGAGATTAAAGCGGAAGGGGGCGAGGCCTTATTCTTGGTTTCAAACGTACTGGATAAAGCCTTGCTGGAGCAAAACAAGCAAAAGATATTGAAAGCATATGGGAAGATTGATGTTTTAGTCAATTTGGCGGGTGGCAACCAAGCCGGAGCGACGATTCCTCCCGACAAGACGATCTTTGATCTGGATATCGATGCTTTCCGGACAGTCGTAGACCTGAACTTATTCGGGACCGTACTGCCGACAATGGTCTTCGCCGAGGTCATGGTGGGACAAGGGAAAGGAAGCATTATTAACATCTCGTCCGAATCATCCCTACGCCCATTGACTCGTGTGGTTGGCTATGGATGCGCAAAAGCCGCTATCAACAATTTCACGCAATACATGGCCGGGGAGCTGGCGATTAAATTCGGAGAGGGCCTGCGAGTGAACGCCATGGCACCGGGATTCTTCCTTACCGAGCAGAACCGGGCATTGATGAGCAATCCGGATGGATCACCTAGTGATCGTTGCAACACGATCGTCGCACACACGCCGTTCCGCCGCTTAGGAAAACCGGAGGAGTTACTCGGTACTTTACAATGGCTGGCGAGCGACGCCTCCGCATTCGTAACCGGTACCGTGATCCCCATAGACGGAGGTTTCGACGCTTTCTCCATCTAAATAATGTGCCAACCAGCCATGCATCAAACCGCATTGGCATATTGGCACATTGATAAATTTAAAAATTATTCATTATGTATCTATGTGAGCAAACTTGGCGTTGGTACGGACCGAATGATCCTGTCAGCCTTTGGGACATCCGTCAGGCGGGTGCCACCGGTATCGTAAATGCGTTGCACCATATCCCGAACGGGGAAGTTTGGACTACGGAAGAGATTCAAAAGCGGAAAGCCTTGATCGAATCCGCCGGATTACGGTGGAGTGTGGTTGAGAGTGTGCCCGTACACGAGCATATCAAGACGCAAACCGGGGATTTTCAAACCTATATAGAGAACTACAAACAAAGCATCCGTAATCTGGGAGCTTGCGATATCCGGGTAGTTACTTACAACTTCATGCCGGTATTGGACTGGACTCGTACCGATTTGGCTTATACGATGCCGGATGGCTCCAAAGCCTTGCGCTTTGAACGCGCGGCTTTTATGGCGTTCGACTTATTCATATTGAAACGACCGGCGGCGGAAGCCGAATATACGGAGGCGGACAAGGCGAAAGCCAAGGCACGCTATGACGCTATGAGCGAGGAAGACCGCCAGCTGTTGGTTCGCAATATGATCGCCGGACTACCCGGCTCGGAAGAGACTTTTACGATCGAGCAGTTTAGGGAAGCGTTAGACCGTTATAAAGATATCGACGCGGAGAGACTTCGCTCGAACCTGATCTATTTCTTACGGGAAATAGCTCCCGTGGCGGACGAGGCCGGTGTCAAGCTCGTTATCCATCCAGATGATCCCCCCTATTCCATTCTCGGGCTTCCCCGTATCTTGAGCACGGAAGATGATTTCCGGAAGTTAATAGAGGCCGTGCCGAATCCTAGCAACGGGCTTTGCCTATGCACAGGTTCTTTCGGTGTCAGAAGTGATAACGACTTGGCCGGGATCATGGAACGTTACGGGGATCGGATCGATTTCGTTCATTTCCGCAGCACGCAACGAGACTCGGAGGGTAATTTTTTCGAGGCGAACCATCTGGAGGGCGATGTGGATATGTACGGTGTCATGAAAGCCTTACTGGAATTGCAACAACGCCGCCAATGCTCCATCGCCATGCGACCGGATCATGGACATCAAATGATAGACGACCTAAAGAAGAAAACCAACCCGGGCTACTCCTGCATCGGACGTTTACGGGGTCTGGCCGAGCTACGGGGATTGGAGATGGGTATCGCCTTATCCCTGTTCAAAGGACATTAAAAAGACAGCGTCTTACAGTTAGCGCAGTACTGTGTACGAAGTACCGCAGTACTGTGGCTAAAGTACTACAGAACTCTGCACGAAGTATTGCGGTACTCAGCACGTAAGTACTGGAATACTTCGTACAGAGTACTGCCCTATTTATAGCACAAGGCTACCTCGACCCTATGGAGGAACATCACAAACCGAACAACCGGGGAATCAATAAGCTTAAATCCGGCAAGAACGCCACCAAGAACAAGACGATAACCATCGCCGCGAACATCGGCAGCAACGGGCGGATCACCTGATCGATCTTTGTCCCCGCCACGCTACATCCGATAAACAATACCGAACCCACCGGTGGCGTACACAATCCCACACAAAGGTTCAACACCATCATGATCCCGAAATGTACCGGGTCCATCCCTAATTGCCCCGTCGCTATCGGCAGGAAGATCGGGGTAAAGATCAATACTGCGGGCGTCATGTCCATAAAGATCCCGACAATCAATAGGATCACGTTGATAAGTATCAAGATGACCACCGGATTGTCGCTTATACTTAGCAAAGCGGCACTTACCGTCTGAGGAATATTCTCATAACTCATGATCCAAGATAAACCCGTACAGGTCGCCACCAAAAGAAGGACGATAGCCGTAGTCTTGGCCGATCGCAATAACACTTGCGGCAATTTAGCCCAAGTAAGTTCTTTATAGATAAAAGAGAGGATTAACGCATACAGTACAGCGATCGCCGAAGCCTCGGTAGCCGTAAACAGTCCCGCCAAGATTCCTCCGATCACGATCACCAATAGCATCAAACTAGGGATCGCCCTGAAAAATACCCTTGTCGCCTCCGAGAACGGAACACGTACGCCAACCGGATACCCCTTTCGTGCGGCAAACATAGCGGCTACGATCATGATCGCCACTCCCGTAAGAATTCCCGGTAGATAACCAGCCATAAACAAGGCGGATACAGAGACTCCACCACTCGCCAAGGAGTAAACGATCAAGACATTACTCGGAGGTATCGTCATGCCGGTAGTGGCGGAAGAGATATTTACGGCGGCACTGAAATTCGGATCGTAACCGGCCTTTTTCATCTCCGGTGTCATAATACTCCCGATAGCAGAGGCAGCGGCGGCGGCAGAGCCACTGATCGCCCCGAATAACATATTCGCCACGACATTGACTACCGCCAGTCCTCCGGGCAACCGTCCGACCAGCACTTTAGCGAAATCGATCAAGCGCAAGGCGATACCTCCGCTATTCATGATATTCCCCGCCAATATAAAAAACGGGATCGCCAACAGAGCGAAACTGTCCAGACCCGAAGCCATACGCATCGCATAAGTCGTAAGGGCGGGAAGCGAGTCTATATTCACGAGCATCGTCAATATACCCGCCACACCGATGCTATACGCTACCGGAACCCCGACCACCAGCAGGAAAAAGAAACTTATCACTAATACAAGTATACCTATAATATCCATATCATCAGTCTTTTAAGAATTAGAGGAACGAAATAAGGCGATCGCGTTATCTATCGCATAATAAGCGGTAAGCAATCCTCCTAGCGGCAATGCCAAATACACATATCCTAAATTAATCTCTAAGGAAGCCGAAGTAACTCCCAAATGAAAACGAGTGTATACCAGCCAAGTCCCACCTACGATCAATACAAATACAGCGAATAAAAATACGATCAAGAAGATAAACAATCGCAAGAGCTTCCTGCGGGAAGGACGTATATGTTGAAGTAATAAATCGATCGCTAGATGCTCATTTTTACCGGATACATAAGCGGCCCCCAGCAATCCCACCCAGATCAATAAATATCCGGCCAATTCATCCGTCACGGAACTCGGGGAAACCAGAATATACCGGCTTAATACCTGCCATAACACATCCACGACCAAGAAAGCCATCAAGAAAATCAACGATAGCT
>OAUS01001520.1_pt1 | contig 11071 bp, 10 predicted proteins | sample 1516801 | NCBI WGS metagenome assembly OAUS01 (sample SAMEA2580001, study PRJEB22360) | human gut metagenome | biome: human gut; feature: human-associated habitat; material: faeces | place: Denmark | collected 2008/2010
TTGAAGGCCCCAAAAAATTCTCCCCCCGAAGCATTTTTATGTCCGCCGCCATTGAAACAGCGGCTTGCAAACTGGTTGCAGGGGAAATCACCGACAGACCGAAGCGAAATCTTCACATAATCCTTATCTTCGCGAATAAAGACACTGAAAGCCACATTTTCGATGCTCAACGGCAGATTGACAAATCCCTCCGTATCACCTGTCACATAATGGAAACGGTTCATCTCTTCCAGCGAAAGCGTGATCAGAGCGGCATGTTGCTCCGGATAAACTTTCATTTTTTCATACAGAACGTATCCCATCATCCGTAAACGGCTTTCCGAATATACCTGGTTCACTTTCCGGTAGATCAAATCCTTATCGATACCTTTCTTGATCAGTTCGCTTATAATCGTATAAATTTCCGGCTTATTCGAATTGTAGGTAAACGAACCGGTATCCGTCATCATACCCGTATAAATACAAGCGGCACAATCTTTATTGATCAGGTCGAACATCCCCATACGGCAGATGAAACGGAAAACCATTTCGCTCGTAGACGACATTTCAGGATATGACATCGTAACCCGGCAAAAATCAGCCGGATTCAGATGATGGTCGATCATCACTCTACGTCCCTCTGCCGCCACAACAGCCGGAGCCAATTTTTCGATACGCTTGGGTTCGTTGAAATCGAGGCAGAATAAGACATCCGCATCCCGGATCAGCTGTTCGGCAAAATCAGGATATTTCTCATGAATGACGATTTCTTTATGTCCCGGCATCCATTTATAGAACTGGGGAAAATCGTTAGGGACCACTACCGTCACGTTATCTTTTCCATAGGCTGTCAGAAAATGGTACAGTCCCAATGCGGAACCTATAGCATCCCCGTCAGGGGTAACATGTGTCACTATTACAAAACTTTCGCCTTTCTCGACGTACTTCTTGGCTTTCTGAATTTTCTCTTCGTGAATGATTTTCGTAATCATATATTCTCTTATTTTCAATGACAAAGGTACTACTTTTTTTAGATTCCACACAGCTTTAAATCCTCAATCACCCGGACAAGAAGTATAATTAACAACAAAAACAGAATGACGAGCAAATAACGCGAACGTCCGGTATGACCATACAACAGGATAGACAAAAGCATTCCATACGCCACCAGCATCGCAGGAAAATCGAACCGGAAGGAGAAAACCGCCCCCGGTACCCGGCTAAAAGCATCGACAACCCAAAGCAGGCCGTGTGCCAACCATTCCACCCCAACCTGCAACCAGCCATACCCAGGAATCCATTCAGGCAAAAACATATAGACCAAACTTGCCGGTATCAACAAAGTCGCTAGAAACGTAAGCGGCAAGTTCGTCAACAAAAAGACAGTCGAAAACTGCCCGAAATAATACAGACATAAAAAAGTCGTGCCCGCCTGTGCCGACAGAGTAACCGTGATCCACCCCCACGGTGTCCTCAAAAACGGATTATACACTTTTATCAACGCCTGCAACCGAGGTTGGAAATAAAGGATGGACAGCACGGCCAGATAACTCAGCTGGAAACCTATGTCGAATAAGTACAAGGGTTCATAAACCAACATGCAAAAAGCGGAAGCCGCCAATATATTATAACGCTCCGCCCTCCTATCCAACACTCTGCCCGTCAGATACATTGTAAGCATCAACGCTGCCCTCACAGAAGAGGCCACCAAGCCCGTTATCGCAGCAAATCCCCACAATAGCACAAGCAGCGAGATGTAGCGAATCCACCGGCAACATCCATTCCTGGGGAGAAAAGAAAAAAGAAAAGATAAAAAGCCACAGACGATTGCCACATGAAAGCCGCTTACGGCCAGGATATGAGCTACCCCCGTAGCCGAAAAACGATTCCGCACCTCCCGGCTCATAGCTTGCCGGTAACCGACAGTAATAGTGGTCAGTACAGATTTTTCTTCATCGGTCAGATTTAGTTTTGCGATCGGCTCCAATAATCGTTGCTGTTCTTCCCGCGCCCAACGGGAAAGAAGGGAAGCCGGATGTTCCGACAAGGCCTCAAACTGCGAATAAGCAGTCTTTTGTATCGAAAGGAAAAGCAACAGAGACAAGAAAACCACTCCCCACAGCCAACGGGTTTCATAACAAAAATGCTCCTGCCCTCTCAAGACAAGACCGGCTGTGGTAAGGATAATAACAGGGAGCAATAGTAATACCCAGAAATAAGTACAACACGAAAAAACAGTCTGTAGCATAATCCCCGCAATCCAGACAAGCAGCGGACGGGCAAAGGGACGGATCTGTAATTCTTTTATCATAATGTAAGGTTTTGAAATGGTTGATTTAAGGTTTGATCAGTATTGCACAAAGGACGTCATTCCGTAGGGGCAGAGCTCTGCTCAGGCCATTGCATCCAATAAAGGTACGATTTCTGATTGGGCGGAGTAGAACCCCGCCTCTACGAGTCGACATTATAATTCTTTCAATTCTCGGATCGTCTTCAACGGATCAGGGGAACGGAAAACAAAACTACCGGCAACCAGCACGTCCGCCCCCACCTCAAGCAAAGGTTTCGCCGTCTGCATATTGACACCGCCATCGACTTCGATCAAGGTATTCAACCCTTTTGCCAGGATCATATCTTTCAGACGAGCTGTTTTATCTATCGAATGTTCAATAAACTTTTGCCCTCCATAACCCGGATTTACCGACATGAGCAATACCATATCCAAATCCTGCAAGATATCTTCCAACAAGGAAATCGGCGTATGCGGATTCAATGTAACAGCCGCCTTCATTCCCGCCTCTTTGATCGCCGCCACCGTACGGTGCAGATGTGTACAAGCCTCATAATGCACATTCATCATATAAGCGCCCGTAGCCGCCACTTCCAGAATGAACTTTTGCGGTTCCACGATCATCAGATGTACATCCATCGGTTTCTTGCAGATTGGCTTCAACGCTTCCAGAACTGGAAAACCAAACGATATGTTAGGAACGAACACACCGTCCATTATGTCCAGATGCAACCAATCAGCATCACTCTCGTTGATCATTTCCACTTCCCGCTGCAGGTTCAGAAAATCAGCAGCTAACAGAGAAGGTGCTATTTTATGTTTCATACTCTTTTTGCTTTTCTGCAAGACGACGTCAGTTCATTACTAAACCACAGAGTTCCGTGCGTAAAGCGGGTTCTGAATGATAAACCCTCGCAAATTGGGTAAGGAAATCAAGTGTTTGCCGACGCGGCATTGTTTTCCTTTCTTTTCGGTTTCTGTTTGTTTTATTTTCTATTTCATTCATACATTGAGTAGAAAGTCTCTTCATAGGCAACTCGTTTTTTATCTTGTTTGATAATAAAACGGGCAAGCTATCTCCTTATTGTATGACAAGAAAATAAATTTTCAACTTTTATTATCAAGCCATCGACAGCTCGATACTGTTTTCTTCCGCCATACGACGCATATTCAAGATCGCATAACGCATACGTCCCAAAGCCGTATTGATGCTTACACCTGTAATATCGGCAATTTCTTTAAAACTGAGATCTTGATAGTAACGCATTTCCAATACTTCGCGTTGGCTGTCGGGAAGGTGCTTCACCAACTTTTTCACATCAGACAATACCTGACGGCGTACGATGTTATCTTCGATCGTGCCGTCGCAAAGTTTGATATTATTGAATAGATCCACTTCCACTTCATCATTTGAAACCGTATTTTCACTGCGTTCCTGACGGAAGTTATCGATAATCAGGTTATGAGCAATGCGGGTAATCCATGCTTTAAACTTACCGTTTTCGGTATAACGGCCTTGTTTAATGGTCATAATCACCTTGACAAAAGTCTCCTGAAAGATATCTTCTGTGAGATCTTTGTTATGGACTATAAAGTAAATGTAGGAGTGTATGCTACTTTTGTAACGATTCAACAATACATCGAAAGCAGCATTATTACCTTCTGCATAAAGAACGACCAGCTCTTCGTCAGTCATCATTCTTAAAGTCTTCATTACTTCTATATTTTTAGTTTTTTCTTGAGTAATGTTTATGCTATAGGCAACGATATTTAAAATTGTTAGACAATAATATTATTTATATTTACAAAGGCAAAAGAACAAAAAGTATTTTAAATAGGCAAACATTTCCTTTATTTTTACATAAAAAAGCCCCCTGACCGTACGTTTTATGTACGAACAGGGGACTTTTAAGAACAAACTATGATTTTTAGAACTTATAGCCTAATGTAAGAGCAACCTTTGTCGTGTTTGTCTTCAATGTTGCGGGAATGGATTCTACCAGAACATTTCCATCACTAATAAGATGCGGGAAAGGATAAACATCTTCTTTTTGCATCCGGTACACACAAGCCAAATCCACGTAGAAATTAGGAGTGAAACGATACCCTAATCCCACCGTATAATAATTAATACTATGATCTACCGTGTAGCCCGTACGAGTTCCTGCCGGATAGACTTCAACAATACGCCCTGTTTCACTATATTTCATGTGTTCTTGAACCGGACTATTTTGCCAGACCCCTCCCACGCGGATCGCAAATTGAGGCGTAACCTTGTATTCTGCTCCGACTTTCAGCATTCCACTGGAACGAAAATCATCCTTTATAAGGTCATTATCAGCATCCTGGTCATATCCGTCCCGATCCTGTAAGCGCATCGATTTATAATTCGTCAATTCATAATCAACACTGATAAGAGCGTTCTGTCCCAAGATAGCTGCCGCACTAAATATCCACTTGTCCGGTGTACGAAGACGGTATTCCGTGTAAAAATCAGTTGGTGTAGTAGCCTGTCTTGTCATATCCGGGTTACCCGGATCTATCGGGTTCGGTTCACCTAAATAATAATCAAAAACATAAGCTCCTGCTTCGGCACTATAATAATTGGTCATTTTGTACCAAGTAGGCGAATTATAAGCAACTCCCAACCGCAAAAAATCAGTAGGACGCGCTATCACTCCCAAATTAAAGGAATAACCTGTTCCGTCAAGTGATGAATAATTATCCCAAAAAAGTTCATTCACAAACTTAGCGTTTTGCGCTTCCGCATTCAGATATCCGAAATTTTCATCATAAAGGACAGACGAGCGATAATCAACATCTGTCACCGACACAGTTGCACCGATAAAGAAACGATCAGAGATATTCGTTGCCAAAGAAAAATCATACTTGTCAATAGCCCCCTTTTCCGACACTGACATATTAGCCGATTGTACATCCAAAAGATTCCAATTGCCCTTTTCATCAAAATATCCCATCGTAGAGAAGAAGTCGCCAGACACAGCTTTATTATTCACATCAATCAAACCGGCATTATAAGCCAATGTCGGCAGCCACGATTGACTCAAATAAGGATTATAGGTATCTGTTGACCATAAGTCATTTCCGGTCACATCTTCCAAATTTGCCGCACCAGCCAAATAATCGGATATCGAACGCCCCCCAGCTCCTCGTCCCATCCTGTACTGACGATTGAAGTTTTTCACCCGATTATAGGCAAAGCCAACGTTCCATCCAACTACACCTTCATCATTTCCAGTAGGAAAATAGCCGACATAAGCTATATTGTCAAAATTAAATCGGGTCTTTTTATCATCCATTTCAATGCTCAACCAATCTGTTTTTGTTTTGATAGAAGATAAACTCACTGTCGTTACGATCTCAGAACTTCTATATATAGCTAAACCTGCAGGATTAGTTCTCATGGCTGAGATATCACCACCTAATGCTCCAAAAGCCCCTCCCATAGACAAATAACGAGCAGTTCCGTTCAAATCATATTGTGAGAACTTATAAGCATCCATTTCACCTTGTGCAAACATAGAACCACTACCTAAAAGTAATGCTGATGCACATAAACAAATCACCTTCTTCATTGTCTCTCTTATTTCTAAATATCTTAATAAAGCAAGGACACGACTTGCGTGTCCTTAATATATGACTCTCTCAAAAATTATTTCTATCTGCTGCGTCCACCACCACTGGAACGGCTTCCTCCGCCACCATAGCTACCACCTGATGAACGGGAGCCTCCTGACGAAGATGTTCCAAATGAACTCCGGCTACCGCTACTACTTCTTGAAGGAGAAAAAGAGCTACTACTGCGTTGAGAATTTCCACTATAATTATTATAAGAACGGGAAGAACTACTACTTCTTGCCGGTGCCGTATATTGGCGATTCGAAGAACGAGAAGCACCCGAACTAACTGCACTTTCACGAGATATCCGCGTGCGTCCTCCTGTTACTGCAGAAGAACGTGTCGAAGAAGACGTACGTGCAGAAGTCCCTACACTTGTTCGATTTCTTACACCTGTACTCGTACGTCCATTTACTCCCGTACTTGTACGACTTCGTGCAGCGCTACTACTTCTCAAAGATGTTGCACTCCTGCTTCCTGCAGATGTTCTACTTCCAACCGAAGTACGTGATCTCCCACTTGCACTTGCATAAGAAGATCTCTGTCCGGCAGATGTACGTGATCCTATATAATTATGTCTATACGGTGAAACATAATGATGGTGATGATGTCCCCAGTAGCCACCACCCCAATAACTCGGACCCCAACCCCAAGACGGACCCCAGTAGCCGGCATAGAAACCACCCCAACCCCAGCCGAAACCGAAGGACGGACCGTAGCCCCAATAGCGGGCCGGGCTGTAAATCCAGGGATCATACCAACCGCCGTACCAGCCACCATACCATCCGCTGTACCACGGATCATAGTAACCGCCCCAGCCATTGCCGATGTTCACATTGACACTTACGTTGGTACTGCCGTTGGAATAATCCGTATCGTAGCCATAAGCATAATATCCGTCACTCAGATACAGATCGACTTGGTCTGCTCCGGCAATCGTAATCTTGCTCGGCGAATGGTAACGGATGATACGCTCGGTATATTCCGTATCCGAACGACGTTCCTTTTTAGAATCGGAAGCGACAGTTTTTTCATTATCCATATCGTCGTTATATTCGGCCAAGACTTCACCGTCTGAATCTTCATCATACGGCTCCTCCACGTCAACCGAAGTATAGCGACGGTTATATTCATCTACATCTCGTTCTTCATCAGACACAGCACTTTTTCTTTTGCTGGTACTGTATGTAGACGTCATCGTAGTACGTTCAGCATCCTCTTTAGGCTGTATGACCTTCTCTTCTGTTTTTTCTTTTTTATCTTTTTTGCTGGAAGAGAAATACACATCATCAAAGAACTCCTCCTGGGCTGCGGCACTGAAGCCTACCAGAAGCATCACCATCAAAGATGTTAATTTCATGGGTTTCATATTCGTTTCTCCTCTACTTTATAATATTTCTACTCTTTAGACTAAATACAAGGGGGTAGGTTTAATACCCCTTCTGCCTCACTAATAAAAACCATCCATTTTATTCACAAATATAGCTGTTTCCAAATAGTTTCCAAGCATTTATATATACTTTAACCATCCGGACAGCTTCATCGTCCAATAATCTCCATTATAGATAAGATGCTTTGGAAAAAAGAAACGCTGCACAACATACAGAAATGACCGTGTATCAAAAATGTCAAGACCACCCCATGTAAATAGGATTATATAAGACATGCATTTTGAAACTACATTTGCGGGTAATATATTTTTTCACCTTTCTACTCACCAGGCAAAATACAGACTCAACTTACTAAATGATAAACGTGTAAAAAACAAATGTTATTTCACAGAGGCGCGTATCCGGCTAAGCGACTGCGGCGTAATTTGCAGGAATGAAGCAATATGCTTCAACGGGACCCGTTGGAAAAGGTCCGGGCGCGTACGCAGCAAGGTCTCGTATTGCTCACGGGCATCACTCCAACTGTCATTGATAAAGTAATTCTCATATTCATGGAGATAATAATCCGACAGCTTACGCATCCAGTTCGCCAGATCAAGCGTCTGTTCACAAAGCTCTCCAAGACGCCGCGCCGGAATACGCAGCAAAACGGTATCTTCCACCATTTCCAGATTATAAGCTGCGGTTTCACGGTAAGACATATTCACGATTTCGCCCGACGACACGAACCATAAGGTGACGTCGCGCATATCCCGCTCTACGAACGAACGAGCCAATCCTTCTTTGACAAACCAGACATACGGATCACGATCTCCTTCATACACCGGAAAACTGCCTTTCGGAGCAAACACTTCCTCCATCCTTTCCGTCAATTTGAGTACCGATTCATCCGACAACGGATAGAGAAGACGCTGCTGCGCGATGAATTTATCCATATCTTTCATGTCATTACCTTTTCAATCAAATACAAAGATATTCAATTTTCGGTTCCGCTTATATAACGCGACAACATATCTCGCATCCGCCCGATCGCTTTCTGTAACTGTACATCGACCGTATTGACGCTTATGCCCAAGTCTTTCGCTACCTCGGCATAAGACTGCTTTTCTTCACGTACACGGATAAATATTTCACGACATCGCTCCGGCAGGCGATCGAGGGCCTTGACATAGTGGGCGAAAAGTTCCTCACTGACCAAGATGTCTTCCGGCGATTCACCGGAGATGGACACACCGTCAAAAGCATCCGCCGTCATGTCTTTCCGGCGTTGTTCCTTTTCGAGATAGTTCAGAGAGGCATTTTTTATCGTGATAAAGAAATAATCTTCCAAATTGGCTATATGGTGCAAAGACTCGCGGCGTTCCCATATTTTCAGGAATACATCGAGGACGACCTCCTGTGCCCACTCTTCCGTATGCAGATAGTAGTAGGCAATACGAAAGAAACGGTCGAAGCAAAGATTATAAAAGCTACGCAGAGCAGTCTGGGAATTCTCTTCTTCGATCCGCCTTAAATATTTCCTTATCTCCTGCTCTGTCATCGTCTCATCTTAGTATAACCTGCGCAAAAATAGTCAAATTTTCAAACTATGTCCATCATAATAAAAAAATCCAGGGACGAAGCATAGGGTATTTGCCGGCTGAACCATCTTAGTAATACAAGCACGAGTATTTACTTATTAAACTATATGAGATATGAAAGCGATGCATAAACAACTATGGGGATACTTGCTCATTACACTGTCGCTGGCGGGATTCACGCCTTTACAGGCACAAACGGATTCGGCTGACGAAGGGGGTTACATCACGGTCAGTGGTATCGTAAAAGACAAAAAGAGCAAAAAGAGCCTGGAATATGTCAATATTTCTATTCCGGGCAGTACGACCGGCACGGTCACGAACGCCGACGGTGAGTTTTCTTTCAAGGTAAAGGATTCCATCCATGCCAAAGAAGTGGAGATTTCGCACCTCGGATATTTCAACAGTAAAATAGAACTCAACGGCAAGGATGTGGAAGAACAGACCGTGTGGCTGACCCCCTACACGAATATGCTCGACGAAGTTATCATCCATGCCCGCGATCCTCGTTACTTGGTGGAAGAAGCAATCAAAAAGATTCCGGCCAACTACAGTTCGAAGCATAGCCTCCTAACCGGATTCTATCGTGAAACGGCCCAGAAAGGGCGCCGGTATATCAACATCTCGGAAGCGGTGATCGATATCTACAAGACTCCTTATGACGAGGGAGTAGACCGCGATCGCGTACAGATATTCAAAGGGCGCAAGCTGCTCAGCCAGAAAGCAAGCGACACATTGGCCGTCAAACTGCTGGGAGGCCCGAACCTGTCCGTCTATGTGGACGTGGTGAAGAATTCGGATGTACTGCTCGACCTGGAAAGCCTGCCTTACTATAAATTCCGGATGGAAGAATCGACAACGATCAACGACCGGCCACAATACGTTATCAATTTCGAGCCGCAAGCCATATTACCGTATGCGCTTTATTATGGAAAACTATACATCGACAAGGAACGGCTCTCTTTCACGCGGGCCGAATTCTTTCTCGACATGAACGACCGCAACAAGGCCACGCAGGCGATCCTCCGGAAAAAGCCGTTCGGGTTACGGTTCAAACCGGTCGAAGTCTCGTTCCTGGTCAACTATAAGGAACGCAATGGGCTGACTTATCTGAGTTACATCCGTAACGGCGTCCGCTTCAAATGCGACTGGAAACGCAAATTGTTCTCAACCAATTACACCATCCTTTCGGAGATGGTCGTAACGGATGGCAAGGAAAGCGGCATAAACACTATTCCCTACAAGATGGCATTCAGATCCAACCAGTCCTTATCGGACAAGGTTTCCAATTTTGCCGATGAAGGTTTTTGGGGTTCCTACAATATCATCGAGCCGACAGAATCATTGGAACACGCTGTCAACAAACTGAAGAAGCAACATAGGTAATGTGCCAATTTGCCAATGAGCAGATTAATGTATAAATTAGCAACATTTCTCAATTGGCACATTGAATAATTATTAAACATGAAAGACCTGCTTACACTTACAAAGATCAAAAATGGAGACGTCAAGGCTTTTGAACAAGTATTCCGTCTGTATTATATGCCTCTTTGTATGTTTGCAGCCAGCATAACCGGGAGAATGGATATTGCGGAAGAGATCGTACAAGAATTATTCTATGTGTTTTGGAAGGAAAGGGAACGGTTACAATTGTTTCATACGATAAAAAGCTATTTGTATGGGGCCGTTCGTAACCAATCCCTCCAGTATTGGGAACACCAGGATGTACGCAACCGTTATCGGGATGCCATCCTCTCCCACCCGGATAAAGACGACACACCGGACGACCCACAGGAGCAGATCGAATACAAAGAACTGGAAGCTCTGATAAACCGGACACTCGAAAAGCTTCCCGAACGTCGTCTCCGCATATTCCGGATGCATCGTTTCGAAGGAAAGAAATATGCGGAAATCGCTTCCAGCCTCTCCCTTTCAGTCAAAACAGTCGAGGCCGAAATGACGAAAGCACTCCGAACACTACGAGACGAATTAGAGATTTACATGAAATATGATTGAAACAGAAAGAAATAAAAGAAAAACAGACCGGGCCTGGAATACGTTGTACCAACGCCTGGATGAAGAAGGTTTGCTTTCGGGCAGACCGGCTTCGCCATTCAGAAGCCCTGCATGGAAAAGAGGAGTAGCCGCTGCTGCCGTCGCCCTTCTTTGCCTGCTTGTCTCTGTCACCTACCTGA
>OAUS01001522.1_pt1 | contig 11059 bp, 8 predicted proteins | sample 1516801 | NCBI WGS metagenome assembly OAUS01 (sample SAMEA2580001, study PRJEB22360) | human gut metagenome | biome: human gut; feature: human-associated habitat; material: faeces | place: Denmark | collected 2008/2010
GCCTGTTCCCAGCACCAGGAGCAGCCGGCGGAGTCCGGTTCTCCGGTGAAAACGACCATTTCTCCCGTGACTGCTCCCGGGAAAAAGCCGGACCGGCCGGCCGTGAAATTGCCTCCCAAGTCCGTTCCGGTGCCTTCCGTAAGCCCGTCCTATAATAATACTCCTCTTTCCCCGCGCATTCCGGGGGTAACGGTCAACCGTGTGGCTGTGCCGGACAAGGTGGTGGCCCTCACCTTTGATGACGGTCCCCATGGAACGCTGACCCCCAGGGTGCTGGACATCCTGCGCGACAATAACGTCAAGGGTACTTTCTTCATGCAGGGCTGCAATGTGAAGGCTCATCCCCAGGTAGTGCGCCGCATGGTCAATGAGGGGCATGAAGTAGGCAACCATACATGGAATCACGTTTATCTGAGCAAAGTGCCCCGCGAAAAAGCGGAATCCCAGCTCCAGAGCACTAATGAAGCCATCCGCAACGCCTGCGGCGTTGTCCCCGTGGTCATGCGCCCCCCCGGCGGCTATACGAATGCAGGCGTGGCGTCCTGGGCCCGCCAGCGCTTCGGCTTCACCACGGTCATGTGGGATGTGGACACGAATGACTGGCGCAAGCCCGGCTCCTCCGTGGTGGCCGCCCGCGCCGTGAACGGCGCCAAACCCGGCTCCATCATTCTGGTGCATGACATTCACGCTTCTACGGTGGCGGCGGTGGACGCCATTGTGAAGGGATTGAAAAACCGCGGCTATGAACTGGTGACCGTTTCCGAACTTATCAGGAGAGGACGTGCCGCCGCCGGCCATGCTCCTTCCATGCCCGCGGCTCCTGCTGTTCCGGATTCTTCTCCTCTTGCCGTTCCCTCGATTGTGGCTCCCGCGGAGCCTGTTCCCGCTCCGGCGGAGACGGTGGTCGGCATGTAATCCCCGGTGTTTTTCCTTTTCCTTTCAACCCGGTTTCCCTGCGGAAACCGGGTTATTCATTGCCTTTCCGGAGCATTTTTCCCACCGCCCCGGAAAGGAGGCTTTCCCCTTAACGGGCACACGCACAGAAGGCTTGACCTGCTGGTGAATTTCTCCACAATCCTTTGCCGTATTATTCACACCCAATCCGGATTGAAATGTCTATGAATCTCCTGGCATCTGCCGATACTCTACCCGCACCTGGCGGAATGTCCGCTCCTCTCGCCTTCATCTACGATCTCTTCAATAACCCTCTTTTCATCTTCATTGGCGGTCTGGTGTTGCTGGGTGTGTTTTTCTGGTACCTGGGTTCCGACCAGGACAAGGTCAAGCGCAATGCCGGAACGATTTTCATTATCGGCATTGCGTCTTTTTCCCTGTTCTCCCTCTTCCAGCAGGGGTTGAAATACGGCATTGACATTGCCGGGGGCGTCTCCTTCACGTTGAGCGTGGAACCGAATATCGGAGACGACGGCAAGCCCATTCCCCTGACGGACCAGGCCATGGAACAGGCATGCGTGATCCTGACGGACCGCCTTAACAGTACCGGGGCCAATGACGTCATTATCCGCCCGAAGAAAAAAGACAACCTGAATCTTATAGAAGTTCAAATCCCCGCTGCGGATCCTGCCAAGCGCGAGGAAACCAAGGCCATCCTGACCAAAGTAGCCAAGCTTCAGATTCTTCCTGTCCACCCGCGCAACAACGAACTGGTGGCGGAGGGTCGCATTCGCGTTCCCGGCTACAGGATGTATGAATATACCTTCAAAAACGGCAAGGGTGAGGACGTCACGGAAAAAATATTCCTGGAAAAGCGTGAATCGCTGACAGGCAGGGATATCGTGCGCGCCGGAGTGGATCTGGCCCGTCCCGGCCACGTCAACGTCACCCTGAGCAACGAAGGGGCGGACAAGATGTATAACCTGACTTCCCGCATGCAGCTGGGCCACGACCGCATGGCCATTGTGCTGGATGATGTGGTCAAGAGCGCCCCAACGGTCCAGGCCATTCTGTCGAAAAGTTTTGAAATCAGCGGGCTGGATGCTCCCGGAGAGGCTGAAGCCCTGACGAAGGTGCTTTCCAACCCCCTTACCAACAAGCTCAATTTTGAGTCCGCCAGTGAAATTTCCGCCTCTTTGGGGCATACGGCCCTCCTTCAGGGGGAATACGCTGGCATTACGGGATTGATCCTCTGCTTCATCATGATGATCATCTACTACCGCTTTGCCGGTTTGGTGGCTATCATGGGGCTGACGATCAATGCCCTGCTTCTTCTGGGAGCCATGTCTATCTTCGGGTTTGAGCTGACGCTGCCGGGTATTGCCGGTATTGTGCTGACTCTGGGCGTGGCGGTGGACTCGAACGTGTTGATTTATGAACGCCTGCGGGAAGAAAAGGAAATGGGGCGCCCCTTCCGCGTGGCTATCCGCAACTCCTTTGACAAGGCGTTCTCCGCCATCTTTGACTCCAATATCACCTCGCTCATTACCGCCGTCATCCTGTACTGGATGGCAACCGGCACCATCAAGGGGTTTGCCGTCACGTTGACAGTAGGCGTCATCACTTCCATGATTGGGGCGATTCTCGTTACCCGCGTCCTGTTCTACTGGGCGGATACCGTCGGCATGATGAAGGATCTTAAATTCCTCAACCTCTTTAAGAAAAAGACGAACATCGACTTCATGAGCCAGAAAATCTGGTCCTGCTCTCTTTCCGCCATTCTGCTGATGATATGCATTGTATTTGGCGCCGTAAAGGGCAAGGATTGCCTGGGCATGGACTTTACGGGCGGTTCTTCCATTTCCTATCTGGTGAACAAGGGTGACATCTCCTTCCGGGAAGTGGAAGGCGTGGTCAACAAGCTGTCCCTGACCCAGAAGGCTACGGTGCAGGAGGTGGCGGAGTCCACGGACAGCAGCAAAGTGAATATTCTGATTAATTTTTCCGACCATGCCCAGGACAAGGAGGCTATCACCACGGCATTGGACAAGGCGTTTCCGGTTCTGGACAACGCTCCGTTCAGTGAAGAAACCATCGGGCAGTCCATGGGGTACGATACGCTCATTACTTCCGCATGGGCCCTTTTCTTCGGCATTCTGGGAATCATGGTTTACCTGACGGTGCGGTTTGAATGGACCTTCGCCATTGGTGCGGTCATCGCCCTGACGCATGACGTCCTGCTGGTGCTTGGCCTGGTGATTGTCAGCGGAACGGAGCTGAATGTTATTCATATTGGCGCGTTGTTGACGGTGGCGGGGTACTCCATCAATGACAAAATTATCGTATTTGACCGCATCCGCGAATTCCTCCGCTTCTCCGACCCGAATGAAAGCGCTTCACAAATCATGAACGAAGCCATTAACCAGACGCTTTCCCGTACTATTTTGACCTCTCTTTCCACGCTGGCCGTGCTGGTGTGCCTGTACTTCTTTGGAGGTCCTTCCATGGAAGACTTCGCCTGGACGATTTCCGCAGGCATTTTGATTGGTACGTACTCCTCCATCTTCATCGCTTCTCCGGCGGCTCTTTTCTTCTCCCGGAAGCATGGGTTGCATGAAGAAGTCAGACAGGCCATGAAGGCCGGAGCCTGAGGTTTGGCGTTGAGCCGTTAAATCTCTGACCGGGGAAGGCTGAATGCCTTCCCCGGTCTGTTTCTTGGAAAGAGAGGGAAAGGCTCTGTATGGAATAACCTCCGTGTTCTTTTCCCGTCCGCCTCGTTCGCTTTTCCTGTTTCCACCATATGCGGCTACGGCTTCCGCATGGCTCTTCTTTCTCGCCTTTGAAATGGCTTAAGAAAACCCCGCCTGCCGTTAGGCAGACGGGGCCGTATCTCTGGTTTCCTGCTATGTATTTCTGCGGGTGAGATTATTCATCATCCCCTTCCTCCTGTGCCGGGGCGGGAGGGGGAGGCATGTCGTTGTTGCCGCGGGCTGCCTTTCTGGCTTCCCTGCGTGCTTCAAGAGCCTTGGAAGCGTCAGCGTTGAGCTGAGCCATTTCAGCCTCATTCAATTTTCCGTCCTTGTCGGCGTCATACTTTTCTTCAATCAGGATCCATCCGGCAGCCATGATCGGGGCGCGGTTGGGGTCAAGCTGGGGACGGGGACCGTTAGGGCGGTTGCCGCGGGGGCCCCGGTTGCCGTCTTCACGGCGTCCTTCACCGCCTCTGGGAGCGCGGGGGCCTTCAGCTCTGGGGCCTCCCGGACGCCTCGGACCGTCCATGTTGGGCATTCCCGGTCCTTTGGGGCCACCGGGAACGGCATGGTGCGGGCCGGGCTGGCCGTGATGAGGGGGAATGGACTGCAATTCTTCCGGGGAGAGCTTCCCGTCGCCGTCTTTGTCAAATTTTTTGATCATGGCGGCGGCGTGGGCTTCCTGGCGGGCTTTCATTTCTTCCATGCGCTTGGCAGCTTCCGGATGGTTTTTTGCCCAATCTTCCCGCATGGCTTTCTTTTCCTCGTCGGAAAGCTTGCCATCGCCATCCTTGTCAAATTTCTTCAGGATGGCGGCTTTCTTGGCTTCCTGGGCCTTCTTGACGTCGGCTTGCAGAACGGCTATTTCCTCGTCGGAAAGCTTTCCGTCCTTGTCGGTATCGTATTTGGCCAATACCAGTTCTTCTCCGACAATCATAATACCGGGATCGATTCTCTTCATCTGAACTCGTTTTGGCCCCTGGCGGTCTCTGCCTCCGGCATGGTGGCGATGACCTCCCCTTCTTTCAGGGGGGGGCTGCATTTCAGGAGCATCGGAAGGAGCCTCCGGAGCGGGAGGCGGCGGAGCGTCCTGAGCGAACGCGGAACATGCGGCAAAAGCCGCGGCGATAATCATTTGCTTGGTCATATCTTTGAATGGTGAGGTTTGATGCGTTTCGGAAAGGAGCGTGCGCTGCGGTGTTTCAAACAGGCGGAAACGTCTCCCTTTGCTAAAAGGAACCCCTGGAATTCATTCCGGTTGCAAAATAAAAAGGCAAATGCGTCGGAGAGGGGGTGCGCCGCTGTTTTTATGACACCTGTTTTCTTCCGGGGTAAAGAAGGGTGAACCCATTGAATATGAAGGAAATCAGTGAGGGAATACAGCAATCGGGTGCGAGTGCGTGCCGTCCGTGTCATAGCGGAAAAAATTATTCGCCGGAAATAAAGCGGATGTAGGCCTGCCACCACTGGCTGGCGCCCCGCAGCCAGATCAGAGCGGCGCTGAGAAGAGCGGGGCCAAAGGGGAGGTTTCTGCCGAACCCCATGCGTGAGGCGGCAGCCTGTACAATCCCCAGCAGGGAGCCGAGGAAAAGGCTGAACAGGGCGCCCTGCCAGCCGCACGCGCATCCGGCCATCATCAGAATCCAGGCGTCGCCTGATCCCATGGCTTCCCTGCTGGCATGGATATCCGTCAGATTTCCCTCCACGCTTTCCAGTCTTTCCAGAAGAAAAACGTCCCCGTTTTCCATCTCTATCCTGTCGTACCGCAGCGTGACGGAGCAGGCAGGGTGCGTTTTGCCGTCAATGGTGACGGAACCTCCGGAAAGGACGGCCTTGTCCGTAGACCGGTGGAAAAGCATGGACCAGTCGTGAGGCTGGCCGTTGACGATGAGCTGAAGTTCCTCCCGCTCGGATTCCGGTTCCCTCAAACTCCACGGGGCGGGAACGTCAAAATGCTGTTTCCAGGTGCCGAACAGAAGCTTCCCCAATTCAATCACCAGCCTGATGACCGCATACCCTGCCGCTCCTCCCAGCACGGATGCCGTGAAGGCGTCCGTCCAGGTCATGACATGGCTGTCCGGCAGGAGGAAAGGGTAAAGGGCGCAGGCCCCCGTTCCGGCCAAGGCGCCGATAAATGCCTGAGAGCGGAAGACAATCAGATGTTCCGCGTCAATGAACATGATGACAATGGCCATGGCAGTCCACAGGCAGAGCAGGACGGCTGCTCCTGTGGAAGCGTCCGCGTATTTCCAGCCAATGGCCGCGAAGAGCAGGGCCGTGAGCAGCTCCACAAAGCAATATCGGAAGCTGATGCGCGTTCCGCAGCAGGCGGATTTACCCCGGAGAGCCAGCCAGCTCAGAACCGGAATATTCAGGAACCAGGGAATGGGTTTTCCGCATTCCGGGCAGAAAGAACGCGCCGGATCGTTGACGGAGACGCCCCGCGGCATACGGTAGATAACCACGTTCAGGAAGGAACCTATGCAGGCCCCCATCAGGCCGAAAACCACGGGAATCACCCATGCGGGAAAGGCGTCAGGCATGGGTGGGCGGGGAATAGGTTCGGCTGGGCGTCTGGTTGATGCGGTCAATCAGCAGCCTCAGCCTGCCGTAGTTGCCGCGTTTGATGGGGAAGACGAGCCGGGGCAGGCGGTCCAGGTGTGGTTCGTCCGCTTCATCCGGCAGGGGGCCGCTCTGGATCATTTTCCCCCCAGGCAGAATCAGGTCTGAAAAGTCCCGTTCCAGATGTTCCACCCACTGGGCGGGAAGCTGCGCATTCAGCCGGATGACGATGGAATCTCCGACAAAACGGTAGGAGTGGAAAATCCGGTAAAAACGGTCGATGTGTTCCATGGCTTCCGCCGGATTTTTAGTGACATGGATGAGATGAAGATCGTCTGCGGAAATCAGTCCGGAATCCACCAGTTCCACGCGAATGAAGGCCAGCCAGTTCAGCCAGAAGGTTTTGCCGGGGGAATCCAGAAGGACGATCGGGTAAATGGTCGCTTTTCCCGTCTGGATCAGAGTGAGCGTTTCAAACACTTCATCCATGGTTCCGAAGCCTCCGGGGAATGCCACCATGGCGTCGCTTTCCGCCACGAAGTTCAGTTTTCTGACGAAAAAGTAATAAAAATTGATGAGTTTGTCGCTGTGGGCCACCACATGGTTGGAGGTTTGTTCATACGGCAGGGTGATGTTCAGGCCGAAGGAGCGTTGTTCTCCCGCCCCTTCATTGGCTGCCTGCATGATGCCCGGTCCGCCTCCGGTAATGACCATGTAGCCGTGTTCGCTGGCTTCCCTGGCGAATTCCCTCGCCGTTTCATACGCCGGTTCGTCATTCCTGATGCGGGCGGAGCCGAAGACGGAAATCTTGCGGATGTGGCGGTACGGGGCGAAAACGCAGTTGGCGCGGTACATCTCCCGCCCGGAGCGGATCAGGACGGTAAAATCATGGTCCGAGGCGGCGGACTGGGCCATGTTGATTCCCGTTTTGATATACTCTTGGAGGTAGCGGGGATCGTGCCTGGTGGAGGCTATTTCGGAAAGCTTTTTAACGGCGCCTTCCAGAGTCTGGTAGCTGGAATCCATGGACATGGTGGAGGGGCGTTTCTTGTCTTCACCTGTAAAATCCCTGTTGTCCAAAAAATCAGGATGCTTCATGAGTTGGTATGATAGGTTTGCCCTACTATGCCAGATGACGTACATTAAGTCACAGAAAATTTACCGGCGGGCATGAAAAGAGTTGATTGTTGAAAACAGATCGTTACATTGCTCCCCGCACGGGCGTTCCCACAACATGCCGTTGGTCCTTCAGGCGCATTGGCCGCCATGTCCGTGTTGAGGGGAAACCCGGTACATTACATACGATTATGTCGGAAAACGAAACCACTACTGCAGAAGAAACCGCCGTTACCACGCTGGCCCGTTTTGAGGTTCCCAGCCGTCTGGAAAAAATTGAAGATCCGAATGATGCGAATCATTTGACCTTTGTGGCGGAACCGTTTGAAAACGGTTACGGCCATACGCTTGGCAACTCCCTGCGCCGCGTTCTTCTGGGTTCTCTTGAAGGCGCCGCCATTACCTCCGTCCGCATCGCCGGTGCGCAGCATGAATTTTCCTCCCTGCCCGGTGTGGTGGAAGATGTGACGGAAATCGTGCTGAACCTGAAAAAGGTCAAATTCAAGCATAACGGCAAGGAACCGCGCCTGCTCTCTCTGCGCGTGCATAAGCAGGGCGTTGTGACTGCTGCCGATATTGCCGACGACACCGTTTACCAGGTGGTCAATCCCGATCAAATCATTTGCACTCTGGACCAGGACACCATGTTCGAATGCGAATTCCAGGTTCGCGTGGGCCGCGGTTTTGCCACCGGCGATGAAAACAAGGTGCCGGATATGCCCATCGGCGTGATTCCGATCGACTCCATTTTCTCTCCGGTTACCCGCGTGAAGTATTCTGTGCAGAATACCCGTGTGGGGCAGATGACTGACTACGACAAGCTGATCCTTGAAGTCTGGACGGACGGCCGCATCGCCCCCGCAGACGCCATGCTCCAGGCTTCCGCCATTCTGCGCCATCACCTGGACGTATTCGTCAACTATGACGACAAGCAGGTCAACTTTGAGGAAGCTCCTTCCGCCGTCCAGGACGAGGAAACGGCCCGCCTGCGCAAGTTGCTCAACATGAGCGTCAACGAAATCGAGCTTTCCGTGCGTGCCGCCAACTGCCTCAACAATGCCAATATCACGACCGTTGGCCAGCTTGCCATGAAGAGCGAAAGCGAAATGCTCAAGTACCGCAATTTCGGCAAAAAATCCCTCAACGAAATCAAGGACAAATTGCTGGAACTGGGTCTCTCCCTGGGCGTTCAGGTGGATCCCTCCCTGCTTACCGGTCCCGTGCCGCAGGCCAAGCCGCGCCTGGGTCTGGAAGAGGAAAGCCCCGTGGGCCTGGCAGACCTGATTGCCGCCAACATCGAAGACGACGACGACTAAATCTCACAAAACCAACACACATAGAAAAATATCATCATGAGACACGGTGTAAAAACCTCCAAGCTTCAGCGCAACGCTTCTCACCGCAGGGCTCTGCTCGCCAACCAGGCATGCAGCCTCATCCTCAATGGACGCATCACCACCACCCTGGCCAAGGCCAAGGCCCTGCGCCCCTATGTGGAAAAGCTGATTACGCTTGCCAAGCGCGGTGACGTGCATTCCCGCCGCCTGGCTACCGCCACCATTCATAATACGACCGCCGTTAAGCGGCTGTTTGATGAAATCGCTCCTCTTTGCGCGGAACGCAAGGGCGGCTATACCCGCATCGTCAAGCTGGGCCAGCGTCTGACTGATTCCGCCCTTGTGGCCATGATCGAAATTATCGATCTGCCCCGTGAGGTTGCCGAAAAGGAAGAAGCTCCCCCACCACGGAAGCCACCGCCTAAGACGCACCTCTGGAACATCCTGTTAATACCCCGCTCCGGCCTTTTGTGAGGCCGGAGCGGATTTTTTATTGGCAATAAGGAAGTTATGGCGATAATATCGCTCTTGCTTCTTTCCTGCCGGAACGTTATAATCCAGCTTTAACTATGGACGCAGTATTATTGTTTTCCGGACAAGGTGCCCAAAAAGTAGGCATGGGCAAAGATTTGTATGACCAGTATCCCGTCGCCAAAGCCCTGATTGAACAGGCGGACAAGGCGCTTGGAGAATCCCTTTCTGCCGTCATGTTTGAAGGCCCCGGCGAAGAACTGACGCGTACCTGCAACTGTCAGCCCGCCCTCTACGTACATGGCCTTGCCTGCCTGGCCGTCTTGAAGGAGCTCGTTCCCTCCCTGAATCCTGTGGCTGGCGCCGGGCCTTTCCCCGGGGGAATTCACGGCTCATGCCGCTGCCGGGACCTATTCTTTTGAAGAAGGCCTCCGCCTTGTCCAGAAGCGCGGCGCGTTTATGGAGGAAGCATGCAACGCCACGAAAGGCACTATGGCCGCCATGATCGGCGGCACGGATGAAAACGTCATTAAGCTGGCGCAGGAATGTGACGTGGATGTTGCCAATTTCAATTGCCCCGGCCAGACAGTCGTTTCCGGTACGGAGGAAGGTGTGGCCAAGGCTGTAGCAGGGGCGAAGGCCGCCGGCTGCAAGATTGCCAAGAAGCTCAATGTGGCGGGCGCCTACCATTCCCGTCTGATGCACAGCGCTATGGTAAAGCTGGCGGAAGAACTCAAGAATATTTCCTTCGGTACGCCGTCCATGCCTGTTTATTGCAATTATGAAGCCCGGGTAGTGGAAGGTCCGGACGACATCCGCAGCATGCTGGAACACCAGGTATGCGGATCCGTGCGCTGGACGGCTTCCATGCAGAAGCTGGTGGACCAGGGCCACCGCCTTTTCATTGAACTGGGGCCGGGCAAGACACTGGCCGGCATGATGGCTCGCATCTGCAAGGAAGCTACGGTCATCTCCATTGAAGACGTGCCCAGCCTGGAAGCCGCCGTTGCGGAGCTGAACAAATAATTTCCCTGAATAAAAGGGGGTAAGCCGCCGGCCCGTTGGGGAGCCGGCGGTTTTTTGTTGGCGTGTTCATGGCGGGGTTCTGTCAAATAGGCAATATCCCATGGAACAGGGGAAATGCCTGCCTCCGTGCCAGCGGCCCTGCTCCTGCGCGGGCATTTTCCTCATGCCGCCGGTGGGAAGATGCATGAACATCAGCATCGTTCCCATGAAAAAAGCGATGGCGGGCACGAACAGCGGTTTCCATATAAGGAAAAGTGCGGGCATGATGGAATGCGCCGCTCCTCAGGTCAGAAGAATCAGGGCAATGAGGTAAAACAGGAGGCCGCTTTTAGGAGGCCGGCAGGAGAGCATGAAAGCCGAGGCTCTGAGCCGCGCCAGGCGTTCCTGGCGGCGCAGCCCCCTGCATCAGGCATGAAAGGAATTCCGTCAGGAAACAGGCGTTATGGAATAGAAATTCCTGATTTCTAAAGAAGTTCCGTCAGAGAGCGGATGATACTGGTCGCCAGGGAAAAATCCGCCTGCTCCGTTACCCTGTTTGGAACCGAGATGACTGGCATTCCTGCGCGGTGTGCGGCTGTAGTGCCGTTCTGGGAGTCTTCCAGCACCAGGCATCCAGACGGAGATTTACCCAGGTTTTCCGCGGCTTTCAGGAACAGGGCCGGATCCGGTTTGACGGGGAGGCCGTCGTCGCGGCAGACGACGGTTTGAAAATAGGGCATGATGCCCAATCTGTTCAGCCAGCCGTCCACCCAGCGGTGGGAAGAACTGGAGGCCACTCCCATAGGGGTTCCGGCTTCCCCCAGGTTCCGGATGAGTTCTCCGGCGCCGGGCAGGAGGCCGGCATGTTCCAGATCCCGGACGATTTCCTCCTGGCGGCGGCTGTTGACGGTTTCCCAGTCTAAA
>OAUS01001526.1_pt1 | contig 11016 bp, 8 predicted proteins | sample 1516801 | NCBI WGS metagenome assembly OAUS01 (sample SAMEA2580001, study PRJEB22360) | human gut metagenome | biome: human gut; feature: human-associated habitat; material: faeces | place: Denmark | collected 2008/2010
TTTTTGAAGGACTATTTGATTAATTTTTTAACTCGTCCATTTTTATTGGACACTAATGAGTTCCGAGCTTGTTAGAAATAGTTCCGCGATTGTCGAAATTAGTTCCGAGCTTGTTCAATTTAGTTCCGAGCTTGTTTCAACAATCGCGGAACTATTGAGAATCAGCACTTTCAGAAATTACAAAAAAAAAGCATATCCCAAATGCTTAAATCACTCAAAAATGAATCATGACATAATAAAACACATGACCTACAGATACAAAAAAAGCCTGTCAGGCGTACCGTACGAGCGGTGGGCCTGACAGGCTGAATTATATTCGTATGTCATGCGCTTACTTGCCAAGGGGCACTGACAAACCGAGCGATACGCTGGTGTTTGCTTTGTTCAAGGGGATGAACTGCTTGCTGACCTTGCCGAAGAAGCGGTCGGTTCCGATGAAGAAGTTGAAGTGCTTGGCACGGAAGTCGAGCACAAGACCACTGGTGAAACCTGCTGTACCACCGGCCATGTTCCAGGCGGCTTCAAACCACTTCACAGGACGAACAGCGGCTGTAAGCTGGGCCTAATGGTGGGCAAACTTGCCGGCCATGCGGCTGGTGTAGAGGAAACCGAAACGGAGGTTGCGATAAACGGGCAGGGTGTATTCGGCACCGAGGTTGATGGTGGCTGCCAGGGCGTGCGACTGCGACTTCTTTCCGTCTTCGTAAACCGAGAAGATTTCTTCAAGGTCGTCGGTCAAGGCGTCGAGCTGATCGTCGAGCTTGTTGTTACCCGTGTCTTCGCCACCGGCGTAGATGGGGTTCTTGAAACCGTCGAAGGTCCAGTTACCGGCTGATGATGCCATGTAGGTGTTGCTCCAGCTGATGAAACCGAGGTCGGTGATGGCTGCGCTGACCATGAGGTCGGGCATTACCTGATAGGTGGCACCGAGGTCGAAGGCCATACCAAAACCTGAGAGCGAGGGCTTGAACTCGTCAATTCCGCTGATGCGGCGACGGCCGTTGGCGTCGTTCTTCGAGGGGTCTTCGTACTCGAGCGTCGAGTTCATGAGCGATGCTTGCATCTGGATGTCACCGTCGATGTTCCAGTGATCGTCTGAAAGGTGAAGGTTGAGCTTCTTGGCATCGAGGTCGGCATAGGCTGCACCAAAGAGGAATTTGGCCTTGGCACCTACGGTAATCTGGTCGTTGATTTTATGTGAGTGTCCTAATGCCAATTCCAGGAAACTTTCGGAGCGGATGCCGAGTTCGTCGATTTGATAGTCGGTTTTTTCGCCAGCGGTTTTCATGAACTCGAAAAGGCTCTTCGGGAGCGAGATGCCGGTGTTCGAACGGAGGTTCAACTCTACGCTGTTGACACCGCCGAATGCCTTGAAACCTACACCTACGAGCTGGTACTTGAGGTTCAGTGACAGGCGCGACTTATCGTTGAGTCCGCCGAGGAACTCAGAGGCACTTACGTCGGGGTGCATGAAGGTGGTAAGGTTGCGGTTGTCTACGCCGTAGCCCTGCCAGGTAGGTTGCATTTTGTAGACGAAGGTTTTGAGTCCGAAGTTCGAGGTAGTTCCGAGGTTGAAGTTACCCAAAACGAGGGGAATGTTGACATAGCTTTCGCTGAGCAATGCCGGGTTCATTTCGTGTCGGTTAACCGACGTTTCCATGAAGTATGAGGTTCGCAAATCCTGGGCAGCAGCGGTCAGCGCCATTGTTGCGCCCATTGCGAGGGTGAATATTTTGTGTTTCATTGTTTATGTTGAACTGATGGTAAGGAGGGGGTGATGATTAGTTGAAATCGGCAATAATCTGACCTTTCAGGCGTACCTTTACGTTGGTGAATTCAAGGTACTGCGTTGAATAGAGTTTGTGCGTTTCGGTGCTTTCGCCGCTTGCAGCATTGATGTTGAACATGAAGCGGTCGATTTTACGCAGCAAATAGGGGTCAGACAGGGTTGCATCGATTTGTAGTGAGGTTTTGGCCTCAGCCTTACCGTCGGTGCTGGCGGGAATGTTGGCCTTGTCGAAGGTAACACCGGGCACGGGGTTTCCGTCGACGTCGACAGCCGTAATGGTAGCAACAAGGTCGAGGGGAATGGTGTTGTTGACATCGGCCGTCACACGCACGCCTTCGGCAGCATAATCTTCGAGGTCGTCCTTCATGCTGTCGGTTGAGTCGTTGTAGACGATAACGAAACCGTTGTTGAATTCAAAGGGTACGAACACGTTGTACTTGGCCTTGGCATTGTAAGTTTGGCCGAGGTTCACGGTGTAGGGTTTGTCCTGCACGGCAATGCGTCCTTCCTTCATGTTTACCTGAATTTCGTCGGGAAGAGTTTCGAAGAGTTTGGTGATGTTGTCTACCTGCTGGTGCTTGGCATCTTTCACTACGCCATCGGGGTCGTAGGCTTCGTTCTTTTGGTGATAGTAAACAGTTGAGAGCTTCTTTTCATCAATCGAGATTTGAGGAAGTACCACCGATTTGGGGAAGGTTTGGTCGCCAGCCTTTACCGAGGTGAGTTGCGCACCGAAGTTAATGCCCACGGGAATCTGGGTGAGGTCGGCCATAAACTTGATGGTGGGGTTTGCAGCATTCACGCGCACAGCCTCGTCGGTGAGGAAGTCGGGCAAAGATTCCTTAATGTTGATGGGTTTGATTTCGGGGTTGATTTCGGGGTTGAACACACCAATTGCCTGTTCCACGCGTACGTCGGTGCCGAGACCAAGCTGGAGGTCGAACACTACGTTGGCATAGTCGCCCTGACCGTTGCCAAGGTCCTTGTGCATGGTGAAGTTTTCGGTAGTGCGGAAGAACACCTCGCCGTCGACCGAAGTGGCAGTCATTACGTCGGGGAGGCTGATTTTGCCGTTTTCAACCACACCGGCTTCGCCAAACACGGCTTTGTTGACTACGAGGCGGCAAATTTCGGCATTGCTGTAATCGAGGCGGCCGTTCTTGAGGCTCAGCGTGTTGTTGGTGCTGTTGTAGTTCCATTCGTTCGAAACTTCCTTTACGGTGATGAACTTGGGAAGCTGAATCACGAAGTTGGCAAGATGGTCGATTTTAACTCGCATGTTGGGCGAGTTTTCCATATTCATCTTGAAGACAATGGGCGTTTCTTCGGTAATAACCTCTGAAACAGATACGATGTCGGACTGCACCTTTACGTTGAAGTCGGCATTGGCACTACCTTCAGCCTTACCGCCAAACACTTGGTTAGCACCGACGGGCACTTCGGTAATGCCTGCGAGAATCTGCGACTGGTTCATCTGTTCCAACACGCCATCGAACGTCAGTACGGGCTGGTTGGTGCGGATGTTGGTGTTTTCGAATTTAGCGTTTACGTTTTCAACGCTCACATTAAAGTCGGTTTCGCCATCTTCGACAAGGTAGTAAAAGTTTGAGTTGTCGAGTTTAACGGTTTCATCCACGTCGATGATGTTGTTAAGATACACCTTTTCAGTGTTACCCAACTTCACGCTCAGTCCTTCACTGCCGAGGCCCATAGTGAGGTCAATGTTGTCCAAGTCGTAGTCGCTGTCAACACAGCCCGTAGTGAGCAATACACTACCGGCACATACAGCTCCCACATAAAACCATTGCTTAAAGGGAATAAATGACATACTTAAATAAGATAGATATGTTATAAGTAAATTATTTGTCTGTGAAAATTTTATCTTGAAACACAAAACCCTTGCCCAAGAAAAATGTTCTTAAAAAGTGGTTTAGCGTATTCAAAAAGTTCGTTTCAGTTTTCTATGCGCAAAAGTATTAAAAAAAACTGATATTTAATGCCTAATAAATCACCGAATTGTAAAAATATATCCGTTTTTCCTCCTTTAAAAAATGATTTTATGGATTTGTGAACTGCACTTTACAATGAAGTCGTCTGAACTTTTATGAAATTCAAGATATAGATCTCCAAATCAAATCTTCGTCAGAAAAGTTTAGACGACTTTAATATCTTGCAAATCTTGATTTTTCAAAATCCACGCTGTTTTTCTGATTGCCCAACACATCGTTTTTTTACTTCAAAAAAAAGCAGAACGATATGTCCTGACTGGCAGTCAAAACATATCGTTCTGCTTTAAAGTAGATGTTGAATATTTACAAGGTGAGCCATCGGTATCCTGGCACTATGCAATGCAAGCGGATTAGTTCGAGGGGCGTTCGGCTGTCATGACAAAACGCAATTCGCCGCCCTTCACAATGTCGGCGTGCGAAATGTAGTTTTTCCGATAGCGTTTGCCGTTCAGGTAAATGGCTTTAACGTATTTATTAGGCTCGCTCAACCCTTCGGCCACAACCGTAAACCGCTTGCCACCCGGCAAAGACAGCGAAATGCGCGGCAACTGAGGTGCGCCAAATACGTAGTTGGCCGAAACCGGATCGACGGGATAAAAGCCCATACACGAAAGTATGTACCAGGCCGACATCTGTCCGCAGTCGTCGTTTCCACACAAGCCCTCGGGCGTAGGGTGATACTGCGTGCTGACAATCTCGCGCACCAGTTCCTGAGTCCGTTCTGGTTTGCCTGCCAGGGCGTACAGGTAGGCCACATGGTGCGAAGGCTCATTGCCGTGTGCATATTGGCCAATCAGTCCCGTTACGTCGGCTAACGATTGCCCCTTCATTTTCACGGTAAACAGCGAATCGAGTTTCTGGCAAAATGCCTCTTTGCCGCCCATCAGCGCAATCAGCCCCGGAACGTCGTGCTGCACATGCCAGGTGTACTGCCAGGCATTGCCCTCGGTATAGTCGCCGCCCACACTTTCAGCATGCGCCAAATCCGAAGGGTTGAAAGGCGTTTTCCACGCTCCGTTGCTCAGTTTGGGACGCATGAAGCGCGTAGAGGGGTCGAAAAGGTTTTTGTAAAATGCTGCCCGGCGCGTAAAATAAGCTGCATCCTCTTTCTTGCCCATCCGCCGGGCCATGCAGGCGGCTGCATAATCGTCGTAAACCGACTCGAGGGTCGACGACACGCTTTCTGAGGTCACTGAGTCGCAAGGGAAATAACCATAGCGCATGTATTTTTCCCAGTCCGACTTCATTTTGTGGCTCACTGTCTGCGTACGTTTCACTGCCGCGAAAGCCCGTTCTGCGTCGAAGCCGCGGAAACCCTTTTCATAAGCCTCAGCCACGATGCTCACCGAGTGGTTGCCTATCATGCAATAGTTTTCCTTGCCCCAAAGCGTCCAGATGGGCAAATGGCCCTGCACCTCGGCCTGGCTGACCAGTGAGCGCACAAAGGGGTCGACCATTTCGGGCACTGCCAGGGTGTAAAAGGGGTGAGCTGCGCGATACGTGTCCCACGTCGAAAACGTAGAGTAAAACGTGCCGCCTTCGGCTTTGGCCGGTTGTCCTTTGGCATTACGGTAAGTGCCATCGACATCAGCTATGTTGTTGGGCTGAATCAGCGTGTGGTAAAAAGCCGTGTAAAAATTTGTCAGTTCTTCTTGGCTACCCTTAGCCTCGATGCGTCCCAACAGGTGGTTCCAGGCATTCCGCGCCTGCCGGGTGGCGGCATCAAAATCCCAGTGCTTACACTCGGCCTGCAAGTTCTGCGCAGCTCCCTCGACCGATGCCGAAGAAATCGCAATTTTCACTCCCAGTTGCTCGCCGGGTTTCAGGTCGAAATACACCAGCATGCGGTTTCCGCGTTCGGTAGCTTGCAACGGCAGATTGTCGACCCGCTTCACGGGGTGCGAAAAGGTCATCACGAAGTAAAGGTCCTGATTCACCCACACGCTCGTTTGAACGTGTCCCGAAAGCATCTGTCCGTTCAGCCACTTCACCTCGCAGGCTTTGACGTGTGAACGGTACATCGATTCATTCCACACCGGACCATGCTGCAAATCGACATAGAGTGCTGCCGAATCGGCGCGGTGAAACGTGTAGCGGTGAAAGGCCACATGCGGGGTTGCCGTCAGTTCGGCCTTCACCCCGGTTTCGGTCAGTTCCACCGAGTAATAGCCTGGCGAGGCCTTTTCCGACTGCTTGTCCATCAGGCTGCGGTAGTCGGTTCGTTGGTCGCGTGCCGTCGAGGGCATCACCAGCACATCGCCCAAGTCCATGCAGCCCGTACCATTCAAATGGGTTTGCGTAAAGCCCCATACGCGTGCATCGGAATGCAAATATTCGGCGCAATACTGCCACCCTACAGCTCCGGTAACCGGACTGCTTTGCACCAGGCCAAAGGGTGTACACGCTCCCGGAAAGGTGTGTCCGTTGGCAGCACCGCCAATAAAGGGATATACATAATCGGCAGGTTCCTGGGCTGCAGCAGCGAGAACGCCTGCAACCCATAAAGCTGAAGTAAGTATCGATGTAGACAGAGTTTTCATAGTTTTTTTGTTCAGAGAGTTCATATCCGCATGGCATCTGCGAACAGCCGGAATGGGTGTCCGCGCAGCTTATCGGATGATGCGGTTTCGTTGGTTATTGGCCTTTTCGGGCTTTGATTTGCCAATGCGTTTTCCCGTCTTCTTTTTTCCGGCTCTTTCGGCACGCGCTTTGAAGGCAAACGGATTGGTAGGTTTTTTCTTTTTAGGGGGCATAAAGCATTTGTCAAAAAAATCAGAAAACCAAAAAAAGGCCGACACGGCAAACGACAATGTTATCGCCCTTCGTGTCGGCCTTGATTATCAGTATGAAATGGATTTACTGCAGAGCGTTCCAATACTTATGGACTTACAGCAGAACATCCAGTTATTTTTATTTATTGAGCTTCCAGGTAGCACCCTCTTTCGTATCCTTCACTTCGAAGCCATACGAAGCCAGTTCATCGCGAATTTGGTCGCTGGTTGCCCAATCCTTGGCTGCCTTAGCTTTGGCTCTGAGTTGCAGCAACAAGTCGATGGCCTGTCCATAGGCAGCTTCACGGTCGGCATTGCCGCCTTCAGCCTCGCTCTTCAGTCCCAGAATGTCAAATACAAAGGTATGAACTGCCTTTTTCAGCGCATCAAGTCCGGCAGGCGTAATGGTTTGCGACTTGTCGGCCAACTGGTTGATAACGCGGGCTGCATCGAACAAGTGCGAAATCACGATCGGCGAGTTAAAGTCATCGTCCATCGCCTCGTAGCATTTGTTCATCACTTCCTCAGCGTAAGCCTCGGTCAGCGCACCCTTTTCGTTTGCTTCGATGCGTTCCAGCTGAGCCACAGCGTCCATCAGTCGGTCGAAGCCCTTTTTCGAAGCCTGCAAAGCCTCGTTCGAGAAGTCGACCGTCGAGCGGTACTGCGCCTGCAGAATAAAGAAGCGGATAGTCATCGGGCTGTACGGTTGCTCCAGCAGCGGGTGATTACCGGTAAAGAACTGGTCGAGCGTAATGAAGTTATTGTAGCTCTTACCCATTTTCTTGCCGGCAATGGTAATCATGTTGTTGTGCATCCAGTACTTCACCATCTGGTCGCCCTGCGACGCCACAGCCTGTGCAATTTCGCATTCGTGGTGCGGGAACACCAGGTCCATGCCGCCACCGTGAATATCGAAGTGGTTGCCCAGGTATTTGCGTCCCATCGCCGTACATTCGCAGTGCCATCCCGGGAAACCTTCGCTCCAGGGTGAGGGCCAGCGCATGATGTGTTCGGGCTGCGCCTTTTTCCACAGCGCAAAGTCTACCTGGTGTTTCTTTTCGCCCACACCGTCGAGTTCACGGCTGGCATCGTGTACATCCTCCAGGTTACGGCCCGACAGAATGCCGTAGCGGTGCGTTTCGTTGTATTTCACCACATCGAAATACACCGAACCGTTCGATTCGTATGCAAATCCGTTATCCATGATTTGCTTCACGAGTTCTTCCTGTTCGATGATATGTCCCGTAGCATGCGGTTCGATGCTGGGGGGCAACACATTCAGTTTCTGCATAGCCTCGTTGAAGCGGTTCGTATAGTATTGAGCCACTTCCATCGGTTCCAACTCTTCCAGACGCGCTTTTTTGGCAATTTTGTCTTCGCCTTCGTCTGCATCATGTTCCAAGTGGCCCACATCGGTAATGTTGCGCACGTAGCGCACCTTGTAGCCCAAATGTTTCAAGTAGCGGAATACGAGGTCGAACGTAATGGCCGGGCGTGCATGACCCAAATGGCCGTCGCCATACACCGTCGGTCCGCAAACATACATGCCAACATGTCCCGGATGAACGGGCACGAAGCGTTCTTTGCGACGCGTCAGCGTGTTATACAGAAATAATTGATGTTCCATGTTTCGTAATGCGTAGAATTTTGCCCCCAAAGTTACAGAAAATCTTCGGATTGCTTAAGCATAAATGGTGGTTTAAATTTTTTAAGCAGATACTGCCCAACGGCGTTCCGGCCAAAATTCTGGGTGAATGTGGGCCTGGCTCAAAGGCACTGCCGTGAAAATCCTTGAATGTGGGCTTTTCAGGCCACTTCTGTATCAAAGGAAAAACGCAAATTGCACCGAAAGCCTCAAAGTGTTGGATTTTACGCATTACAGCGCTCAAAAACGCTGAAAAAAGCAAATAAATATTTGCGTCAGCGCACGATTTAGCGTATCTTTGCCAAACAAGAAAGCGGCCTCGGCCTGTCGAAGCCTCGCCATGATTCTGGCAGATAATTCAAACAGTCGCCCGATGTCTGGATTTTTCATCTGGTTTCCGGCTGTTTTTTCACAGACCGCCCGCCAACTTACTGATTTCAATTCCTAATCTCTTTTTTTTTTCATATCAATCATGCTCGACGTAAAACAATGTCTCGCCGACTGCGAGGAAAGAATGGAAATGAGCGTAATGCACCTTGAAGATACGCTGGCTCAAATCCGCGCCGGAAAGGCTAACATACATATCCTGGACGACCTGCGCGTCAACTCATACGGTTCAATGGTGCCCATCAACAATGTGGCTGCCGTTTCCACCCCCGACGCACGCACCATCGCCATCAAACCTTGGGACAAGCAGATGTTCCGTGTTATCGAAAAAGCCATCATCGACTCTACCATCGGCATCATGCCCGAAAACAACGGCGAAGTAATCCGCCTGGGCATTCCTCCTCTCACCGAGGAACGACGCAAGCAGCTCACCAAGCAGTGCGCCAAAGAGGCTGAAGAAGCCAAGGTGGCTATCCGAAACGCACGCCGCGACGGTATCGAAAAACTCAAAAAGGCCATCAAGGACGGACTTTCTGAAGACGTAGAAAAAGACGCAGAAGCCGACCTCCAGAAAATTCACGACAAAAAGGTGAAGCGCATTGAGGAAATCCTGACTGCCAAGAACAAGGAAATCATGACCGTCTAACCCCCCGCTCTCTCCTTTTGGCCTATGCACGGCATTGTAATTAAAAATACAGGGAGCTGGTATCTTGTCAGAACCGACGACGGACGAGCCGTTGAATGCAAAGTGAAAGGAAACTTCCGCTTAAGAGGCATCCGCTCAACCAACCCCGTCGCTGTAGGCGATGGCGTGACCATCACCGAAGTCGACGGACAGCAAGCGGCTTTCATCACCGAAATCGACGAACGACGAAACTACATCATCCGCAAAGCTTCGAACCTCTCGAAGCAGAGTCATATTCTCGCCGCCAACATCGACCTCGCCCTGCTCGTCGTCACCATGGCACGACCTGAAACAAGCACTACGTTTATCGACCGTTTCATTGCCTCGGCCGAAGCATACCGTGTGCCCGTAGCCATTGCGTTCAACAAAATCGATGATCTCGAACCCGATGAACGCGAAAACATGGACTACCTCTATTCTCTCTACACGCACATCGGATATCCTTGCTATCAGATTTCGGCTCTTAAAAACACGGGCATCGACGCCCTGCACCAGCTGCTCGAAGGCAAAACTACGCTGCTCGCCGGACATTCGGGCGTCGGTAAATCCACCCTCCTCAATCTCCTCATTCCCGAGGCCAATGCCCGAACCGCCAATATCTCCGAAGCACACGGAACAGGTATGCACACCACCACTTTCAGCGAACTCTACGAACTCCACGGAAAAGGTGCCATCATCGACATTCCGGGAATCAAAGGATTCGGCACATTCAACATGGAACCCGAAGAAGTGGCGCATTACTTCACCGATATATTCAAGATTTCTGCAAGCTGCAAGTTCTCGAACTGTACCCACACCCACGAACCGGGATGTGCCGTACTGCAAGCCCTCGAAAACCACCAGCTCGCTCCCTCGCGCTATGCCTCCTACCTTTCCATGCTCGACGACAAGGAAGAAGGAAAATACCGCGCTGCTTACTGAAAATAAATGTTTTACACAACGGCCTCTGTCTCCCTCAAACCCCACCCGGGCACAAGGGATTGAGGCCGTTTTGCATTATGTTACCCGGGGCATGGAGCAAATGTTGCGCTATCGCACCCAGCCTCTTAATCCCTTGGTTTCGAGCAGGCCTACCTGCCCTACTTTCTTTTGTATCAACCTGTCAAATATCGCTTAGCACCTCAAGTGCTGTATCGGTATGAGTTGTGTTCACACCTCTTTTTCATTCCTCTCACAGCCTATGACCATCATTTTCATCCTCACCCTGCTCGCCTTAGTGCTGGCACTCATCGAAATTCTCATTGTGCCCGGGTTCGGCATAGCCGGATTAGCCTCTATGGCCTTAGCCCTGGCCGACGTAGTGGTCATTTACCTTGAATTAGGTCCGTGGTGGGCCATGGCTGCTGTTGGCATTGGCATTCTCGTCATCCTCATCACCATGCGCTGGCTCACACGGTCAAAGGCCATCGACAGAATGTCACTCCATGCTCGCATCGACTCCACCAATGCCACCACCGCCCAACTTTCAGTCAAAGTGGGCGACACTGGCAAAGCGCTCACACGCCTGGCATTAGTGGGCAATGCCGAAATCAACGGACTGGTAGTCGAAGTCAAATCATCGGGTGCCTTTCTCAACCCCGGCACCCCCCTGCGCGTCATCCATGTCAGCGAAGCCAACATCACTGTCGAAGCCATTCAGCAATGAAAATGCAAAGAAACAGCCTATAACAAACCTGTCATAATGAATAAAATTTTACTTTCACTGACACTTGCCCTCGGCCTGTTTGGTA
>OAUS01001528.1_pt1 | contig 11013 bp, 6 predicted proteins | sample 1516801 | NCBI WGS metagenome assembly OAUS01 (sample SAMEA2580001, study PRJEB22360) | human gut metagenome | biome: human gut; feature: human-associated habitat; material: faeces | place: Denmark | collected 2008/2010
GACTGTAAGAACCGCCCCCGTAAGATTCAAAAATGCCCCCGGTATCGTTGCCCGTCGGAGCCACTTCGCATTGCCAGCCGTGAATCTTGACCGGTGGCTCGATGAATGAACGGAAGAAGACACCGGAATTGCCATTAGCTAATTGCTTAAATTCCAGATTCAAGTCAAAATCGTTGTAATAATCGCGGGTAGTCAAATAACCGTATTGTTTGTCTTTTCCACTTTCACATACCAAACAGCCTTCTTTATCCACATACCACAATTCGGTTCCGTACACTTTCCAGCCGTTCAAGTCCTTTCCGTTAAACAGGAACTCCGTTTTAGCAGGTATCTTCTTGGATAATTCCTTTATTTTGATGTTGCGGAAGGAAGCAGGATAGCCATGATCCTGTAAACAGAGAACTCCCTTGCGCCCCAAACCATATTCAGGAGACATTTCCCATTTACCGCTTTCTTTGCGTTGAAACCAATCGTCGGTCCATGCCTCGAATTCCAAAATTTTATGTCCGTTTAAGTAATGTTCTACATGCCCATTATCGAACACGATGCGTGAGTTATTCCATTTGCCTTGTGGATTTACGAACATGGAGTCTGGGTCTGGAAGATGCATTGCATAGTCTACTCCCAGTTTCTGCCATTCTTCCAATTTGGTGGGAGCGTTTGTCTTTTCCCAACCTTCTACATCAATCAACTGATATTCAGGGCCGGTTACATACGGAACTTTAAAATAAGGATCTTCTACTACGTGATAAAGCATGCCGCTATTGCCACCGTACGAAAGTTTCCAATCCCAGTCAAGAATAAAATTGTCAAATTCCCGATCGGTTACGATATAACCTGAAAGGTCACTTCCGTCACCATTTGCTTGAATACATCCATCTACTACATGCCAAGGTTGTGTGAGTGAATCTCCATTATAGTCACGCCAGCCATTGAGTGTGTTTCCATCAAATAATAGTTGCCAACCGTCAGCTATTTCCGCTTTGGTCAAAGTGTTGTGTTGAGGAGCTGACACACAGGATGCCATGGTGGTAAGCATAGCACTTACAACGGTTCCAAACAAAGTCCTATTTCTCATTCGTTTCAAAATTTAAAATTATTAATTATATTAACAATGTGACATATTTGTTCTTTTTCCAATCATACTATCGACGGATTTTTCTGCCAATAGTATGATTGTTGATATAGAAAACTCTGTAAAATGGATTGTTATTGATGATTGTCGATTCGGACAAGACGAATGGAACAAGCATCCGTGACATGATTCCATTGGCGTACTCCGGCTTGATCGGCCGCTTTGCCGTCTCTCTCTGCTAAGTTATATCCTTGACCTGCATTTCCATAGAAGAAAAACGCTTGCCCTAAATAACCTAAGGCAAAAGCTCCGTTGCTATATATTTGTCCGGCAGGCACTATACTTAAACCTGTTAAATCGGATACTGTATTAATATCAAACGCACCATTGCCGCCGTTGTTCCAATTGTATCCCGGTGCCAATAATGTTCCCAGTTGGTCCTGTCCGATATACTTAAACAAGCGTTGCCAGTCAGTTACATTACCCATTAATCCGTTACTATTATTTCCTCCTCCGGTAGAGATACGCCACAGACCATCCACAATGCTGCCGGCTAATAAGTCTTCATCTGCCACTACTTTACTTGTGTATAAATAACCATATAAGGAAGCATCAACATCAGAGTCACCACCTGGGTATGTATAAGATGCAACTTGTTGATTCAAAGAATTCATAGCACTAAATGGTATCTCCGAACCATCACCAAATTTTGTTGTACGGAGGTTAGTCCCCAACCATACTTCACTACCTATTTTGACAGTTGGATATGAATTGCCTGATATATCCGCTACTAAATACGGCTCAGCCACAACTTCAACAGCATTTTCTTGTTCCTCTGTTGTAATACCGAAAGCAGAAAGATAAACTGTTTGAACAGCATTAGAATTGCCGGCTACATAATCAAGTGTATTTTCGTTATAGTTGAATGCTACTGTTCCTCCGTTTTTGTCGATGTCGGACACATTGCCGTCATCGTCTACCAAATATGCGACCAACCCTCTGGTATAATCAGCCGCTCCACCTTGACCGGTATAAACAACGACAGCCTTTGAAGCAATATGATCATTTTTTAGATACTCCAGACAGATTTCCGCAACTTTTAATTTATCATCCATCACCTTATAAATCTTGCTTATATCAAAATTCTCGACAGAAGGAATTTTGAATTTATAGACTTTCTCTATCGGATAAATAGGTTCTGCTGCTTTTGCTTCCTGCACTACTTCAATCTTTCGAGTAACTGAAAAAACCTTTATAGTTAGAATCGTAGAACGTGCAATCATTCGTGGATTATCTTCCAATGCAAGCGATATCCTATTTCCTTCGAGTGTTACGCTGCACCATCTTTCTGCATCGGAAGGAACGTGGAAAGAAATTGTCGAGTTATCCATGTTGGATATAATCTCTATTTCTCCTGCTGCTTCTTTGGCCGGCAAAGTAATGCTCTCTTCCGGTGTTATCAATACTGTTGGTGTAATGCCTGGATCACCGTTGACAGTTACCGAATAATAATCGTCGCATGCATTCGTTGCTAATGCGAGGACAAGCAACATCGTGGCATATATAAATTTTATCTTTTTCATTATTTTGAATTATTTATTCAACAGATGGAATATTCTCTAATCTCTTAAAGTCAATGTCTGGAGCTGTTCCACTGGAAGGACGGGTAAAAATCTTTCCATATTCCGTATGATCATCCGAGAAGCCGAAACTCTTTAGAACGAAACCACAATTCTTCTCATCGACCGAGCCGGAATAGTCGTATCTCAAACCCTGTATTCCCGTATTGTCACAGGTGAATTTAGCTGTCGTAATCTCTTTCCAGTCGCCTGACGCAAGCCGTACCCACTGGTTTTTGTAGAGTACGGAACGGGTATAGATTGAGTTTACCGGATCGAAGTTCTCTAGGAATGAATGAGCTCCCTTATACCATGTATTTGTGTCCGGACGTAAGAAAGATGCGATTAGCTTCCATTCATTGTCTGCATAAAAATAGGCTGTATAAATGGTGTTTCCGTTTCCGTCCGGTTTCACCTGAACAAGCGCTTTGTACACCGTGCCAGCTTTCCAACCGCAATGTAACCAACTTTGTCCACCGCTTCCTTCATTTCCAAACTCTCCGACAGTGACATTCTTACCTTTGCGTAATAGCTTCACTCTTTTGTCCTCTGGTATGTCACTAGGATTGTCAGTAGAATAAGGGCTCCAGACAGAGAACAAAATAGTGTGCTCACCGGAACTCGTTTGTTGAATACCCATATAGCCTTCGGAGAACCCGTTCATCATATAGTATGAACTATTTCGGACATTTTCTTCTGTGACCAAAACTTCATTATAGAAATACTCAACATTAGCTTCGGGCATTGTATACCCCCAATGCACGGAAGCTCCTCTACGAAAGAAGTAACAATTCAACTTATCTTCAGCCATTTTTTCTTCTGTTACAAAATGATTGTCGCCCATTGTCGCCTGTCCACCTATCCGGAAACCAGTGACATCACCGAAAGATTTACCGCTTCTTGATACTCCCTGCATATCCACCCGGATATATCCCGATTTTTTTATCGGAATTGTAGCAATACCGTATATTTTAGAAGTAGGACCACTGATAGTAACATCATACGTTTTGTCCCGTATCTTGAAGCGTACGACACTATTTCCGGTTTCATTGCTTCCAACGACTGCCAAATTCATATTACCAGTTTCGCCCACATGGAAGTAGGTGCTGCTAACAATTGTTTTGTCCATCCATGTATCCTTGAATTTACCGGTATAGAGGTCTATTTCGGAAGAAGCTGGAGGAGTAGTCATATACGAGTTTCCGGCAAAAGGAATAAAAATCGGTACATCCGCTTCGTTAAACGATACTGTCGGATTCTCCTGAATTTCACCGTCTGTCGATTTTTGAATGATAGTGATTTTACCTAACTGAACCAATGAAGCGTTATCCAGAATATAAATATATCCTTCTCTGCTTAGTTTGGAAGTATTTGTCGCTATGTTCCAAAGAGTCTCTTTGGTGCCGCTAGTTGCTTTCACCCACTCTACACTAGGTACATATTTTAGTGCTACTGTAGGGTCACTTGGTGTGACAGTAAACGAGACACTGCCCCCTTTACCTTCTACAATTATCTCGTCGGAAGGAGTAATAGTCAATGTCACCTGTTTAGTTTTATTTCCATCAATTTTTTCATTACCACAAGCTGATGAAAAAACTGTTAGAAATAGACATAAAATACAATAGAGGTTCATTTTCATAATCATTTTCTTATTACCAATATTTGTTTTGAACCATTTTTTCATTGTTATCCAAGTAAGTCTGGTAAATAGGCCATAAATACATTTTCTTCAAGAATATTCGTTTCTGTATTTCTGTTCGTTTGAAGAAATCATTATTGGTTTTAGCATCCGTATTCATACCAGAAATCGGGGTTTCAAAAACTTTTTCCGCTTCTTTCCAACGACGGATATCCATATAACGCATTCCTCCTTCAAATGCAAATTCTACTCTGCGTTCATGGTGAATCGCTTCACGCATTTCCGATTGTGACAAACCGGATTTTAAAGCAGGCAGTCCGGCACGTTCACGAATTAGATTTACATACTTTGTAATATCTGTATGTCCTGGATTATATTCATTTAGTGCTTCTGCATAATTCAGATACATCTCTCCTAAACGAACAATGATCCCCGGTTTATAAGGATAAGACCCTGAACGGGTGGCAGGATGAATGGCCTTATTAATTTGATAACCAGCTATTGGACTATCATGCGAAGGTTTACCATCTTGCCCTCCGTTCAAAAAGTTGTGTTGCCTCTTGTCATCATCGAACGAACAATATTTGCCATGAAAACGAATGTTGGCATAAAAACGGGGTTCTCGATTAACGTACATATTATATGTACCTTTCGGTGTCACCAATCCTTCTTTCTTATCCGCACTACCATAGGTATATTTCGTAGGATAATATGTATCTTCAGTAGAGAATCCTTCTTCTACATATCCTGAACCTAATTCATCGATGCTTAAGCCATTTTTCATAAAGAAAGCATCCACGATGTTCTGTGTGGCACTGATACAACCTGCAAAACCGGATTTGCGAGGCATTAAATGGTATTCATATAATGAACTTGTTTTTCCTGGGAAGGCCATTATAATTTCCGGGTTCTGTTCAGTAGTAGTCAGATATAAATTGGTACAGGACATTAATGCATCAATGGAACCGTCTTCCAGGTACTCTTTGTACAAATCATATTCAGGAAGATCAATAACCAACTTGGCTGCTACTGCTGCTTTCTCCCACTTTTTGTTATCTTTGCTTTGACTAAAAAGTGGAGTTCCGTCTTTATTGACGACATCCTTGAAATCTTCATTCCCGTTAAATAATGGGCTGGCTGCAAACATTAGCATACGGGCGCGCAATGCCAGACATGCACCGGAAGTGGGACGTCCGATGTTTACATTATCATAGGAAGAAGGTAGTATCTTGGAAAGTTCCATAAATTCATTGTCCAAGTAGTTTACGATTTCATCATAGGGAGTGCGCTCTTTTTTCAGTACCTCACCCGAATCATTTACGTCCATTAATGAAGTAATCAATGGGAACGGTCCGTACACCTCCAGCATTCTTGAGTAATAGTAAGCAATTAGGAACCGAACTTCATTCTTATATCGTTCTACTAGTTCGACTGTTTGTCTCTGGTCTGGAATCTCTTTTACTCTTTCCAGGAAAATAAGTCCTGAACGCACTTTTCTCTTTCCACAGATTTTTTCCTGGAATAATTTGTGTAGGTGTCCAACTTCCTTGTTGTACATTCATCAGATTTCCCCAACCAAACTGTCCCAGTGACGAAGCCATTTGTGTCTCATCACTCATCATGTAATAGCCATATCCGGCAAAATTCATGTATTCCCACAAGGGATCGGGTACAAGATTATAAACACCTGCCAACCATTGCTTTGTATAATCTGCATTGTCAAATACAGCATCTATAGTCAGCATATCATCCGGTTCTTTATCCAAGTAATCGCAAGAAGAGAAAAACGGGATGACGGCAACAGCCAGCATCATTGTTTGGATATATTTTTTATATGTATATTTTTTCATTGTACGTAAGATTAAAATGTTACTTGAAAACCAAATGAATATACCTTCATTAAAGGATATTTCATTCCGTCACTGGAATTGATTTCCGGGTCCCACATATCAAATGCAGCCCATGTTAACAGATTGCTTCCTCTGAAGAAAATACGTGCGTCACGCATCATCGCCGCTTTCTGCCATTTTTTTGGGAAAGTATAGCCTACTTCAAGATTTTTCAAACGCAAATAAGAAACATCTTTTAACCACCATGTAGAATATTGCATGTTGTTAGAACTTTTATTGGTGGACAAACGAGGCCAGAATACCTGTCTATACGGATCACTCGGATCCCAACGGTCATCGCAGTTGGCATAAATATTGCCCAATCCACCACCGCCACTGCCGGGAATCAGTAAATCTCCTTGAATCATATTGGATACATTTGTAGAACCTTGGAAGAATGCGCTGAGATCAAAACTCTTCCAACGTGCACTGAATCCGAATCCATATACAATCTCCGGAACAGAAGGACGACCGATAGGTTGATAATCATAGGCATCCACTTTACCATCATGATTGGTATCTTCATAACGAATATCACCGGGTTTTACCGGTTCGAATGTATGGTCGGGGATTCCGTTCACTAATGTCCCGTCTGCTTTAAAATCCTCTTCCTGAAACAGACCGATAGCTTTCAGTCCGTAATATGTGTTCAATGGATTTCCAGTACGTGCACGGGTTGTTTGTTTCATAGTCTCGGATTCGTCATATTCTACAATTTCATTACGACTGAAAGTGAAATTACCTCGTAATGATAAAAAGAAATCTTTTCCAAAACTCTTGTTTACTTCCAGACTGGCATCAAATCCCTGATTTTTTACGATACCGAAGTTTGCCCATGGATTTGTATTGAATCCTGCTGTTTCCGGTATGGTCTTTCTTTGCATAAAGATATCTTCCCTTTTTTCATGGAAATAATCGGCTTGTATATTGACGCAGTCCCATAGGCCGATTTCAACCCCGATATCTGTTTTCTTTACGGTTTCCCACGATAAATCTTCAACCCCGAAGTCTCCTTCGAATTTTCCACCTATACCTTGGTTGCCTGTAAGTCCGTAAGTAAATCCATTTCCACTGTTTATCGTAGATAGGAAAGCAAAACGTCGTCCTGCCAACTGGTCGTTGCCTACCAAACCGTATGAGCCACGAAATTTCAATTTAGATAATACGGAGAGGGCATTCTCCATGAATTTTTCGTTGGTCACAAGCCAGCCACCGGCTACGGAGGGAAAGAATCCCCATTTGTTCCCTTTACTAAAGTTCTCTGAACCGTTATACCCGAAGTTTCCTTCGATGAAATATCTGCCTTTATAGCTATATGACAAACGAGCAGCGATACCTTGTGTACGATACGGTAGTGAATAAATGGCTGAAGCTGCGTCTGCATTTACATAATCCCGCATATTATACAACAATAGTCCGTCTATTTGGTGATTATCTGCGAGCAGACGGCTGTAAGACAGCTGACCTTCCAGGTACATGGTGCGATTGCCGCCGGCTTCTTTTGCATACTGCAAGTAATCATCTCCCTGGTTCGTGATACTGGTCAATAAATTCCCTTCTTCGTCACGTCCGGTTGCCATATAAGTAGTTTGTGTTTTTCTTCTCAAAAATGAGTTCCAAGCATAGGTATCGAATGAGAAAGTGGCTTTCGCTTTCAATCCTTTCAGTGGATGCCACAACTTGCCGATATCCTGTGTTACGGCAAATACAGATTGCAAACTGCTCTTGTAGCTTGAAATAAATCCTGAATGTGTAGCGGCTGCCCACGGATTAGTTTGTGATGTGTTGGCTGGAATCTGTCCGTTAGAGTAAACGGTGGGATGGACAATCGGAGTATTTTTAAAGGCCAGATAGATGATGTCCGTAAAAGGAGCGGCATTTGTCGAGAAGCCGGGTGTGCGCTGGTTCATGATGTATCCTCCCAAGCTTACGTTAATTTCAGTGGAAGGGGTTAGATTCATATCCAAATTGGTACGTATATTATAACGTGACAGATTATTGGATGTATTATATTCCACTCCCGGATCTGTTACTGTCATACCGGTCTCTCCGTGATAAGCCAATACCATACTATAGCGTAATCGCTCAGTACCTCCATTGATGTCTAAAGAGACACGTCCATTGGGTACATGGTCTTTGGTTATTGTTTTCAACCAGTTTACGTTAGGATATAAATCTGGATCGGTACCATTGCGAGTGGCATCGATTGCTGCTTGTGTATACATATCCTTTCCAGAGGAAAACTGACTCGCCACATTCATAACTTCCATATATTTGGCTCCGTCTACAAATTCGGGAAGCATGGTCGGAGCAGAGAAACCATAGTCAGCCTTTATCTGAATGCGAGGCTTACCAATCTGACCGCGTTTGGTTTGTACCAGAATCACACCGTTAGCTCCTCTAACACCATAGACTGCTGTTGCAGTGGCATCTTTTAAAACAGAAAAAGATTCAATTTCTTCTGGAGAGATATTGCTCAGGCTACGCTCGATTCCGTCAACCAAGACTAACGGAGTTGTTCCCGCACCAAAAGAGGAGATGCCACGAATCCAAAAATCAGAAGTATCATTCCCAGGCTCGCCGCTTCGTTGCACAGCAATAACACCAGCTACTTGTCCGGCGAGGGCATTTGTAACAGAACGGCTTTGATTCACTTGTAAAGCGGCAGGTTTCATGGTGGTAATAGCTCCAATTACACTTTCTCTCTTTTGTGATCCGTATCCCACTACAACTACTTCCTCTAATCCTTTTATATCAGGGTCCAGCTTTACGGACATATTCGTTTGTTTTCCTACTACAATTTTTAATGGAACAAAACCTATATAAGTAAACTGTAAGACGGAGGAAGGACCTGACACATTGTAAATTGAGAAATTTCCATCCATATCTGTAATAACTACATTGTTGGTTCCTTCTTCTTGTATGTTTACCCCAATTAAAGCTTCTCCTTTTTCATCGGTTACGTGTCCTGTAATCTTTAATGGAGTTTTCGGGATGACCGTTTGAGCCTTCTTGCTTACTGTTATTTGTCTATTAGTTATCTTATAACCCAAACTTGTTAAATGTAAAACTTTATCTAATATTTTGTCCAGTGTTTGCTTATTGACATGGATACTAACTTTTTCGTTTAATTCTGTAAGTAACTCGTCCGAATAGATAAATACGTATTTGGTATTTTTTTCAATAGTGTTAAATACCTCACGTCTCGTTACGTTATTTAAATTCAGCGAAAGCTGCGGTAACTGCATCGTAGCGACTTCTGCCAGCGATGGAACAGTGAAAGTTACATATAAAAGGAGTAAAACTATGCGTTGAACATTCAACATCCTTTTATATAAATAAATATTCATTAATTTCAAATGAGCCATTTTTCTCATACATTTGATTGTTTTTAGAATTGCTTTTAATATTTTATTAGTAAGCTAAATTACGCCGGATAGTATTGCCGTATTATCCGGCTTTTTATTTCGTTTATTTTACCATAGGCTACACTGTTTTTTAGGGTTTATACTAATTGTTATCTCATTCTGATTGGGGGTATATTTCACGCCGAATATTTCCTCAATTATTTGCAATGTTTCATTTATGTCGTCAAACAGTACTAATTTACCGGTACATGATTTTGCTGCTGATATTTCATCACAATGTATTTTTATGCCATAATAGCGTGACAGCCGAAGAACAATGTTTTCCAACCGTTCACTCGTAAATTGCCATATTCCGTCTTTCCATGTAATATATTGAAGTGCATTCACATCAGTGACTTTGTTCCCGGGTTGATCAGTTTTGTACATTTGGTTCGGATGAAGGAATATTTCTTCAGCTTCTTTTTCTTTCGTCAATACTGACACGCTACCTTCCACCAACACGACTGACTTATTCAGATCTGCCTTGTAGGATGTGACATTAAACTTAGTTCCATATACCCTTACGTCAAATTCGGATGTGCGTACATAGAAAGGAGATGTTTCGTCTTTTGCGACTTCAATGTATATTTCACCATTGACGTAGATGCCGCGTCCTTTTTTCTCCATATTTGCTGGAAACCGGAGCTCGGTACCGGAATTTATCCATATTTTCGTGCCATCACGTAATGTTAGAAAAGAACGCTTGCCATAAGGTACCAGCAAAGTGCTGTATTCGACGTCTGCATCTATTTGTGATTTGTAGCTAGAATTTGATGAACGTCCATTTACTTCAATTTCGTCTTTCTTCGACCAGCTGATATCGGCATCTTCTGCCATTGTTATTGTTTTCTTGTTACCTATTATTAATCTTACATCCTGAATTGTATCCAACCTTACGGACTGAACATCCGATAGCATTACATTGATATTTTCTTCTGTTATGTTTGTTAATGGAGATACTGAAAAAAATAGTAATATCAGGCCTGCTGCTACACTGGTAGTCCAATAAATGAATCTGCGAATTTTATGACGGTGGTAACGTGCATATATATTCTTGAGAATTTCATCTTCTTTTTGGCAGGAAAGCGCTGAGCGATTAATAGCTATTGAATGTAACGTTCGGATAGCATTGGTAATATTAGCCTCTTGATGTGGATTTTCTTGTAGTACCTGTTTCCAATAGTTGTCTAATGTTTCTGTAGACAACAATTGCCACTGGAGAAATAAATCATCTTTCAAGAAATCCTTGACAGAGTAATTTTTGTATTTGGTATTGACAGGCATAGTTTATTTTCACTTTTAATCAGGTTAACAATAAACAAGTTTCGGACTTGTTTATAATAAAGACGATACCCAGATTTTTTTGCCATTAAAAAAGAGATAT
>OAUS01001535.1_pt1 | contig 10979 bp, 6 predicted proteins | sample 1516801 | NCBI WGS metagenome assembly OAUS01 (sample SAMEA2580001, study PRJEB22360) | human gut metagenome | biome: human gut; feature: human-associated habitat; material: faeces | place: Denmark | collected 2008/2010
CGCAGGCCACGGCGCCCTTGAGCATGAACACCCCGTTGCCGTTGAGGTGGCGAATGACGTCCACGCGGTCGCTCTGACCAAGCGACGCTACATCCAGCCCGCGCGCGCTCAGCAACTCGGCAATGCTGCGGTCGATGAGCTCCTGTGTGGACTCCGAAAGGCTCTCGACTTCGATGGGGGAGGGCTCCGTGCGGACCGGCGCTGCGTCGAAGCAGGCCATAAGCTGCTGGGCCATGGCGTTGATGTCGCGCACGGCCGAAAGGTCGGTGTTGACACACAGCATGCCGACAATCTCGTTATCCTCGCGGATAAAGTACGTCGCCGACTCCAACGTCTTGCCGCCGGCGCCGCGTCCCTCGTAGCCCGTAATAAACGGCAGGTCGCGATACTTGGGGTCGTGCATGATCGTGAGTGCCAGATCGGTGGCGGGACCGCCGACCTTGCGGCCGCTCACGATGCCGTTGCGAATATCGACGATGGCGTGGTCGGGATCCGAGAAATCGTGCAGCACGATTTCGCTATTTTTGCCGAGTATCTGCTCCAGGAAATCGACCATCGGCAAAAAGCGGCGTACGGTCTCGTTCATGGGCAACTCCTTTGGGTGAAATCGGAAATGTTCATAACAATTTTTTCTCATGGTAACACGATGCCCATTGATTCGCATATTCGCAGGTACATCGCGTAATACAGACGAGCGGTAGGAAATTGGCGGCAAACGGTCGACAAAAAGAAAAGTTAGATGTTATTTTGACTAGACACATTCCAAACCTGCGGAAACACTCTATATCAGCTGAAGAATTATCTGATAACAAAAAATTATTATTGAGAATGAGAAATTTCTTAAATACTATATTCACCGAAGGCACAACCTCATCGCCTAACTGCGTCAAAATGTATACGCAGATGCGAAAACAGCTACTTCGAGGATTGGTGGTCAAATGACCCAGGAGACGGTTACGAACGGCACTGAAGCCCTGTTCACTCGCGAAGGCATGCCTCCCGTTAAGGAAATGATCCCGTGTGCCCTTCAGCACGTACTGGCATCGTTTGCCGGCATCATTACCCCGGCGGTCATCATGGCCGGCGTCTACGGTTTTAATAGCCAGCAGAGCACCGACATCATCCAGGTCGCGCTCATTCTTTCGGCGATCGACACGGCCCTTCAGGCCTTCGCTCCCTTCCGTTGCATCGGCGGCGGCCTGCCCATCGTCATGGGCGTTTCGTTCGCGTTCCTGCCGGCCCTGCAGGCCATGGGTGCCTCGGGCTTTAGCTTTGGTGCGCTGCTGGGCGGCGAGATCGTCGGCGGCGCCGTCGCGGTCCTCTTTGGTCTGGCCTACAGCAAGATCAAGTGGCTGTTCCCGCCCGTCGTGACCGGTACGGTCATCTTCTCCATTGGCGTCTCTCTCTATCCCACGGCCGTCAAATATATGGCCGGCGGTATGGGCACGCCGCTGTGGGGTACCCCGCAGGCCTGGTGCGTCGCTCTTATCACCTTCGCCGTGGTCTTTGCGTTCGCCAACTTTGGCAAGGGCACGCTCAAGCTGGGCTCCGTGTTCTTTGGCATGATCGTTGGCATGATCGTTTCGATCCCCTTTGGCATGATCGACTTCTCCAGCGTCGCCACCGCTCAGGTCTTCGCCCTTCCCAAGCTCATGCCCTACGCGCTCGAGTTTGATCCCGAGGTCTGCATTACCCTCGCCGTCGTGTTCCCCATGGTTGCTATCCAGGTTATCGGTGACGTCTCCGCCGCCTGCCTGGGCTCCATCGACCGTATGCCCACCGAGCGCGAACTCTCCGGCGCTATCGTGTCCCAGGGCCTCACCTCTATGGTCGGCGGCCTGCTGGGCGGTCTTCCCACCAGCGCCCTTGGCCAGAATGTGGGCATCATCTGCTCCAACAAGGTCGTCAACAAGTGGGTCTTTGTGATCATCGCGGCCGTCTTTGCCATCGCCGGCCTGTTCCCGCAGCTCTCTGCCGTCCTTTCCGCTATCCCGCAGCCCGTCATCGGCGGCGCGACCGTCGGCGTCTTTGGCACCATCACCATGAACGGCGTGCGCATGTTCACCCGCGAGGGCCTCACGCAGCGCACTACCACCATCGTCGGTACCTCCGTCGTCTTTGGCCTGGGTATCTGGATGGCCAGCGGTTGCCTTGCCGGCGAGGGTATGCCCACCTGGGTGTCCACCGTCATCGGCTCCAACGCCGTGACCCCCACCGCCATCATGGCCATCGTGCTCAACCTGATCCTTCCGCAGACGCCGGTCGTGGCTCAGCACATCGATGCCGCCAAGGATGCCGCCGCGGATCTGGTCTTGCCCGAGAGCAAGAAGTAACCAATTCGGTGCTATTCGTCGGCGGACGCATCACCTCGTCCGCCGACGTCATGCGGTGCCAGGCCGCACTTCAAAGGGTTTGTCCCGTGGGTAAAATAAGGCTGACGGCAGCCCAAGTGGTGAAGAACTGGGCAGCGCCGTTACTCAGTTTAAGGGGTCAATGCCTTAACGGCGTCGACCCCTCTTTTTGTGCTTCGAACGCTGCTTGAGTGCCTCGGAAAGTCCGATGAGCGCCGTGAAGAGCGAGACCAAAGCGGTCCACGTGCGGTGGTGTACCGCCTCTTTTGCGTGCGCCGCTTATCGAATTACGTTATAGCTAGCTATATTATAGGAAAATATAATATAGCCAGCTATAACGTAAAGGAAGCTGAGGGTCCGTCCTGTGTTGTTGGTGACGGGGCTTTGCCCGATCGCGTGGTCTTTAGCATTTGCGGTTGAGTGCTCCGTGGACGTTGAGTGGTGGCTGGAGTAGAGCGACGAGTTGAGCGAACGCAGGAGCGGGCGCCGAGGCCTCGTTACCGAAAATCCATTTGTTAAACCTGGCAACCGTGGGTAGAATAAAGTCGACGGCAGCCCAAGGGTGATAGCTGGGCAGCGCCGTTGCTTGGTCAAGGGGCCAAAGCCTTAATTGTGGCGACTTGTTATGCTTCGAACGCTGCTTGAGTGCCTCGGAAAGCCCGACAAACGTTGTGAAAAGCGGGACCAAAGCAACCAAGAGCTCTGTGAGCTCTGATGGGCCCGGGATGACCGCTGATTTAAGTCACCGGGCCTAAATCTTTTTCATGCATTTGAATAGAGCGGGCGACTCTCTTGGGGCGGTCTGCATGGCGTGCGACCGGCGCATGGCGTTGCACCCCGCTTTTGTGTCCGCACGGGCGCCTATCCTTACGGCAATGTAGTCGCTTATGTAACAAGCGGCATTTGACGGAGAAAGGCCCTAACCGTGTCAGCTAAAAAGACGCCGTGTATCTCGGCTATCGATACGACGAACTTTGCGCGCCAGATTGTGCTGGACTTTGAGTTTGCGCCGGTGCCAAAGCAGCGCCAGCGCCGTGGACTGTGCAATGAGATTATCGAGGTCGGCGCCGTCAAACTCGATTACCACGGCAACGTTATGGGCGAGTTCTCGCAGTTTGTGCAGACGGAATTTACCGAAGGCGTTGCGTTTCCCGTCCGCGAGCTTACGGGGATATCGGCCGTGGACACCGCGATGGCCGATCCGCTCTATGTGGTGATCAAAAGGCTCAGCGATTGGATCGGTCGCTACTCCGCCCAGATAGTTTGCTGGAGCGGGGCGGATCGTCGACAGCTCTTGACCGAGTGCCAGGCAAAGCACATCGACCTTGCCGAATTTCCTACGGACTGGGCCGACCTGCAGGCGTTCTACACCTTGATCATGGACGTGGGCAGCCACGGGCGCGTCTCGTTGGGCGACGCGGCAACGTGGTTTGGCATCGAGTTTGACGAGTCGACGGGTCACGCCCACAGCGCCCTTGCCGATGCGCGCGTGACCGCCAAGCTGCTCAAGCAGATGATGGAGGGGGACTACCACGTGAGCCCGCGCGCCCAGGAAGTCCGCCAACGGTGGGGGATGGGCGAGCGAGCTCAGACGCGCCTTTCCAGCAAGTGCCCCGAGCTGGGCGACCTGCTGCTGAAGCTGAAAGCGGAGGGGAGGTAGGGGGACTCCGGGAATGACCTCTGACTCAAGTCAACGGGGCTCATTTTGCTTTCTTTGGAGCTTTCTCACGGGGCTGACTTTACTTCGTCTCATTTCGTATAAAGCAGCTGCTAGATTGCATGGTGATGATAAAATTAATCAATTCAACATCAGCAGCTGTCGCTTTGCGCGATGAGGGGTTCCGAGACGTATGAACGAGTCTGATACACGGCTTAAGCTCATCGATCCTGCGATTATGAAGTCGTGGGATCGTAATACCCAAGTCTTCACTGAGTATTTCTTTACCAGTGGCGAGATCGTCGTGCGCGGAAGCATGGTCACCCGTAAAGACAAGAAGAAGGCGGACTACCTTCTTATGTACGCTCCCGGTATCCCTATCGCAATTGTCGAAGCCAAGGATACGGAGCACACCGTTGACGCCGGTCTCCAACAGGGGATGGGATATGCTCAACTGCTCGATATTCCGTTTGCGTACAGTTCAAACGGAAAGGGTTTTGTCGAGCACGATTTTCTTACCGGGAAAGAGCGCGCTCTCGCCATGGACGAGTTCCCCACTCCGGCGGAACTCTGGACACGATACTCAAAAGCTAAGGGGCTTGAGCATCCGTATAGCCAGGAGATTGTGACCGCTCCGTATTACCAGGAGCACGGCGGCAATCATCCTCGCTACTATCAGTGCATCGCCATCAATCGTACGCTTGAAGCTATTGCGCGAGGTAAGAATCGCATCTTGCTCGTTATGGCAACGGGAACGGGAAAGACTTTTACGGCTTTTCAAATCGTTCATCGCTTGCGACAGACTACCGAGGTTCGTAAGGTTCTCTATCTGGCGGACCGCAATATTCTCGTCGATCAGACCATAGACGGCGATTTCAAACCCCTCAAGAGGGTTACAACCAAGGTCGTAGGTCGAAAGCTCGATTCTGCTTACGAGGTCTATTTCTCGCTCTACCAACAGCTTGTTGGAGAAAACGGTGAAGAAATATTCCGCGAGTTCGACTCGGAATTCTTCGATTTGATTATCGTCGACGAGTGCCATCGCGGAAGCGCCGCGGCGGACTCCGCATGGCGTAAGGTACTTGAGTATTTCAATTGTGCAATTCAAATCGGTATGACGGCTACGCCAAAGGAGACTGAAGAGGTTTCAAACATTACCTACTTCGGCGAACCTGTCTACACCTACTCCCTTAAACAGGGAATCGAGGATGGCTTTCTTGCCCCGTATAAAGTTATTCGTCCTAAGCTGAACGTCGACATTTACGGATACCGTACTGAGGAAGGCACCGTAGATGATCGCGGTGAAGCTCTGCCCAAACGTGTTTTCGAGAAGCAAGACTTCGACAGCGAGATTGTCATCAAAGAGCGCTACGAGGAAGTTGCCAAGCGGATAACTCAATTTCTAAAGGAGACGGATCGTTACTCCAAGACCATAGTCTTTTGCGTCGACATCGAGCATGCCGAAAATATGCGACGTGCCCTTGTAAACGAGAACGCCGATATCGTAAGAGATCACCCCACCTACATCATGAAGATTACGGGTGACGACAGGGAAGGTAAGGCTCAGTTAGATAACTTCATCGACCCCGACGAGAAATACCCGACCATCGTTACGACTTCGAAGCTTCTCACCACTGGCGTTAATTGCAAGACATGTAAGGTAGTCGTGCTCGACAACAAGTTCGGTGAGCACGGAATGACGGAGTTCAAGCAGATTATCGGCCGCGGAACCCGTATCTGTGAGGACTACGACAAACTCTATTTCACCATCCTCGATTTTCGCGACGCGTCGCGCTTGTTTGCAGATCCCGAGTTTGATGGCGAACCTGTTGTTGTGTTTGAGCCTAATCCGGGTGACCCCATTGCGGATCCGGGTCCTGGCGGCAATGGCGGCAGCCCCGTCCCGCCCCCGCCTCTGATCGTAGACCCACCCGTATTACCGCCGGATGATTCGTCCTCTCATGTGAAATATCACGTTCATGGGGCCGACGTCTATGTGGTGTCGGAGATGGTGCAGTACTACTCCTCCGATGGTCTTCTTGTAACTGAGAGCCTTAAGGACTATACACGGAAAAACATTCTCGGCGAATACGACACTCTTGACCACTTCCTGGCGGCGTGGAACTCTGAGCATAAGAAGCAAGCGATTATCGACGAGCTGCGTGCACGTGGCGTATTTCTGGATGAGCTGCGGCGCGAGACTGGACAAGAGCAAATGAGCGACTTTGACCTCATCTGCCATATTGCTTACGACCAGAGGCCCCTGACGCGCAGTGAGAGGGCCAATAGTGTCAAGAAAAAGGGCGTGCTCTATGAGTATGCCGGCGTCGCGCGCGAGGTCCTTGAAGCACTTCTCGACAAATATGCGACGTCGAACCTCGTAGACTTGGACGATACCCATGTCCTCGATCTCGAGGAGTTCCGTCGGTTTGGCAGCCCAATGAAGATCGTTGCCGCATTCGGCGGCAAACAACAGTACATTCAGGCAGCGCAGATGCTCGAGGACGAGCTCTACATCGCATAGAGAAAGGTAACGATAGCAAATGGCACTGGGATCTCTTGTAAAGACCCTGCAGAACATCATGCGCAAAGATGCTGGCATCAATGGCGATGCGCAGCGCATCGAGCAGATGACCTGGCTTTTCTTCCTCAAGATTTACGATGCCAAGGAGCAGGAGTGGGAGTTTCACGATGACTCCTATCAGTCCATCATCCCCGAGCGCCTTCGCTGGCATAGCTGGGCGCACGATGCGAAGGACGGTAAGGCGCTTACTGGTGATGAGCTTCTCGACTTTGTAAACAATGATCTATTCAAGACTCTTGAGAGTCTTGAGCTTGCACCTGATGCGCCTTTGCGACACGTCGTCGTCAAGGCTGCTTTTACTGACGCCAACAACTACATGAAGGATGGGATTCTGCTTCGTCAAGTCATCAACGAGATTGACGGGTCGGTTGACTTTACCGAGTACAAAGAGCGCCACGCCTTCGGTGAAATTTACGAGACCATCCTGAAAGACTTGCAGTCCGCAGGTAATGCCGGCGAGTTTTACACGCCCCGAGCGGTGACTGACTTTATGGCCCAGGCGCTTGCGCCCAAGCTCGGCGAGACTGTGGCTGACTTCGCGTGTGGCACGGGCGGCTTTTTGACGAGCGCTCTCAAGATTCTCGACTCCCAGGTTCAGACTCCAGCCGATCGTGAGCTCTATGCAAGATCGGTCTACGGTATCGAGAAGAAGCAGCTCCCTTACCTGCTGTGCGTGACCAACATGCTGTTGCACGATATCGATAATCCTGAAGTCTTTCACGATAACTCTCTCGAGAAGGACGTTCGCGAGTGGAAGCACAAGCCTGACGGCCAGTTTGACGTTGTACTTATGAACCCTCCCTATGGCGGGTCCGAGAGTGCATCGGTGCAAAATAACTTTCCTGTTGCACTCCGTAGCTCCGAGACCGCAGATCTATTCCTTGGACTCATTCTTTATCGTCTTAAGCGAGGCGGCCGCGCTGCTGTTATCATTCCGGATGGTTTTCTCTTTGGCCAGGATAGTGCAAAGACGGAGATCAAGCGTCGCCTGCTTGAGGACATGAACCTGCATACTGTCTTGCGTCTTCCACAGAGTGTCTTCGCTCCGTACACGAGCATCACTACTAACGTTCTGTTCTTCGATAATACGGGGGCCTCTGAGGGCGTTTGGTTCTATCGCATGGACATGCCCGAGGGGTATAAACACTTCTCTAAGACTAAGCCCATTAGGATTGAACATTTTGCGCCTGTAAAGGAATGGTGGGAGAACCGTCGGGATATCGAGGAAGACGGCAATCCCAAGGCTAAGTTCTATACGGTTGACGAGCTGCGAGACGGCGGCTTTAACTTTGACGTATGCGGCTATCCTCACGAGGAAGAGGAGATCTTACCGCCTGACGAACTGATCAGGAACTACAAAGAGGAGCGTGCTAAGCTCGATGCCGAGATTGACCAGAAGCTTGCTCGTATTTGCGAGATTCTTGGGATTGAGGCGTAGATGAAGGCAAAAGACCTGAAGAACTCAATCCTTCAAATGGCAATTGAGGGTAAGCTTGTGCCACAGGATCCGAACGACGAGCCTGCCAGCGTCCTTCTCGAACGTATTCGTGAAGAAAAGCATAAGCTTATTGCTGAAGGTAAGGCCAAATTCCCGAAGGGCGGGGAGAGCGTTATCTATATCGGTTCCGATGGCTCCCCCTATGAGAAGAGGGTGGATGCCAAGGGCCGCGTGACTAGCGATAAGTGTATCGCGGATGAGGTGCCGTTTGAGGAGCTGCCCGAGGGGTGGTGCTGGTCGAGACTTTCATCCTTTTTCACCAAGATGGGCTCAGGAAGCACACCTGTGGGCGGCCGAAAGGTTTACCAAGACGAAGGCCCAATGCTAATCAGATCCCAGAATGTTCACAACGAGGGGCTCAGGCTTGACGACGTTGCACATTTCTCGCGCTCGTTGTTTAGTAGGCGCGGAAGCCACGTGTTGCCAAATGACATGCTACTCAACATCACGGGGGCATCGATCGGCCGTTGCGCAATCGTCCCCAACACATTCGGAGATGCCGATGTGAATCAGCATGTGCTAATTATGAGACCTGTGCTTCAAATCGTCAGCGGATACCTGCACGCGGCGATCATTTCGCCTCTAGTACAGTCGGCAATAATGGTTGGCCAAGTTGGGGCGACTAAGGAAGGGCTAAGTGCTACCAAGGCAGCGGACCTGCTAATCCCCCTCCCGCCCCTCGCCGAGCAGCGCCGCATCGTCGGGCGGGTGAACGAGCTCATGCCCCTGGTCGAGGAGTACGGCGGACTCGAGGACGCCCGCGAGGCGCTCGACGCCGCGCTTCCCGGCCGCCTGCGGAAGTCGGTGCTGCAGCTGGCGGTGCAGGGCGGGCTGGTGCCCCAGGACCCCGCAGACGAGCCCGCGAGCACCCTGCTCGAACGCATCCGCGGGCAGCGCCGACAGCTCGTGGCCGAGGGGAGGATGAAGACCCCGAAGGGCGGCGAGTCGATCATCTTCGCCGGTTCCGATGGCCGCCGCTATGAGAAGAGGGTTGACGCCAGGGGCCGTGAGTCCGAACCCGTCTGCATCGAGGACGAGATCCCGTTCGAGATGCCCGAGGGCTGGGAGTGGGCGAGGCTCGAAAGTGTCATCGTTCTATTGTCAGGAACAGACCTCAATTCTTCTCAGTACAACGACCGACACGAAGGAATCCCATATCTAACCGGGGCTTCCAATTTTGCCGATGGCAAACTAATCGAAAACCGCTGGACCGTTGAACCGTCGCGCATTTCAAGAAAGGGGGAATTGTTGTTTACATGTAAAGGAACAGTAGGCGAAATGGCTATCAATCGATTTGATGCTGCGCACATTGCGCGTCAAATTATGTCAATTACGCCTTATGAATACGCCATGCTTCCCTATATAACGCTGTTTCTGAATGCCATGGTCGAAGATATCAAATCACACGCTAAAGGAGTTATTCCTGGAATTGAGCGCAACACCCTTCTAGCACGATTGGTCCCCGTTCCGCCCTTGGCAGAAGAAAGACGAATAGCTGAAAAGTTCGCAGAACTGCTCACTATAGTTATTTAACTGGTTTCATGACATTGTCGAAAGGATGATGTCATGAGAACGTTTAATCAATACTTAAGGGAAAATGGGTATGCTGAGAATACGATTGACTCGTATTCCTTTGCAATTTGTCAGCTTATCGATAAAACTCAGTCTCTAACTAACCAGTCACTTCTCGCGCATAAAGAGTGGCTGGTTTCCTCCTTCGCTCCGAAAACAGCCAACAACCGCATCGGCGCAATTAACACCTATCTTGATTACATCGCCTTTGATGGAATTCGACTGAAAGGAGTGCGAATCCAGCAGAAGCCATTTCTCGACAATGTCATCAGTAACGAGCAGTACGTCCAGTTAATCGACGGTCTGAAGCAAGACGGTGATTGGTTCTGGTATTTCATTGTCCGCTTTCTTGGGTGTACTGGCGCTCGAGTAAGTGAGCTAAGACAGTTTAAAGTAGAACACGTAATCGCTGGATATATGGACATCGTTTCAAAAGGCCAAAAGCTCAGGAGAATTTGGATTCCTGACTCTTTGCGCCGGGAAAGTATTTCATGGAAAGCCGGTTCAATGAACGGTCTTCTGTTCCCAGGCAAAAACGACAACGCGATTACTTCGCGTGGAATATCCATGGGGTTGAAAAGGGCGGCTTTGCGCTACGGCGTCGACCAAGACGTCGTTTACCCACATTCATTTAGACACCTATTCGCAAAGAACTTCATCGACCGCAATCCAGACATTTCGCTGCTTGCCGACCTCATGGGCCACGAGAGCATTGAAACAACGCGAATCTATCTGCGGCGCACTGCAAATGAACAGCGCGCCGCAGTTGATAGGGCTATTGATTGGTGACGAGCGGCTCGAGCACGACGAAGCGGTCGACAATTCGGTGCTGTTCGGCTAGAGGCGGAATAGGAATCAAAACGTCGGATATCTTAGATACGGCTAATCCTGGCTGCGCTGTAGCGGTTGCATATTGATTCAAATTAAGCGCACTTAGAAACAAACATGCCCACGCAATATCTGCGTTTAGAAAGCAGCGGACTACGACCGCGTGCTCCGTCGCATAGAAGTCACCGGATGCTCGTCTAACATTTCCGCAAAGGGCACCTTGGCGTCCGATTATTGGATAATCGCCGCTAGCGTTGGGCTTAGCAACGAAGCCGCGGACCCCATTTCCCCCAAAACAAGGATACGGCGTATTTTCGGTCTGAATATCAGACAAAAGTGATGCTTTGATATTTTTGCCAGCTTGCATGGAGAAAACCGACCCCATCCTCGCCCACTCCCAGCCCTCGGGTATCTCGAACGGGATCTCGTCCTCGATGCAGAGGGGCTCGGACTCGCGGCCCCTGGCGTCAACCCTCTTCTCATAGCGGC
>OAUS01001537.1_pt1 | contig 10976 bp, 4 predicted proteins | sample 1516801 | NCBI WGS metagenome assembly OAUS01 (sample SAMEA2580001, study PRJEB22360) | human gut metagenome | biome: human gut; feature: human-associated habitat; material: faeces | place: Denmark | collected 2008/2010
GCCTGACTTCGCCGGAGGCAATGGTATCTCAGCCCAGGGTAAAGTGAACGGAGTGAACGACACCCTGGGTCTCCCCATGACTCGGGTTTAAAAGGTATCGCGCCCTGTAAGGGCAGAACGTCGAAAATAGGGCAACGCCCCCTCGACACAAACGGGCGGATTGTCGGAAAATGGCATGCATTGGTGGAAAGATGAGCACATGGGAATTATGCACCCATGTAATGCGCCCAATTTACGCCCGCTTTGTCGAGGGGCGTTGCCCCTATTTCGACATATTGCCCTTACAGGGCGCGATACCTTTTAAACCCTGTACATGGGGGAACCCAGGGTGTCGTTCACTCCGTTCACTATACCCTGGGCTGAGATACCATTGCCCTTACAGGGCGTCGCGGCTTCAAAACCTCTGAACCCGGCTTCCAAACCACCGAAGGATAAATGGTCATTTTCACTTTAGAACGTCAAGCGCAGCATGCCGCGAATACCCCAACGCTGCGTACCCGGCTCGATGTAAGTCAGGCGGTGCACATATTCAATGTGGAGCAGTTTGAAGATGTTGTGAATACCCGCAACCACCTCCACGTAAGGCGTCTTCTTGTCCATCACACGCGAAATAGGCGTAAAGTTTCCTTCAGCGTCAAATGAACCCGGGAAGTGCAGCAAGCGGTGCGAATCGGCATTCTTTGCCAAGTAAGGATTGTTCTTGCTCGACAGCGTACCCCACAGCACGTTGCAACCCAAATACTCACGCCACTTCAACTTCTTCAGTAGCGGAATGCGGTTAAACAATTTGCCGTTCAAGTCCCACGAATACATCAACGACACATAGCGGTCGTTCAAGAACTCCATGTTGTCAATCAACGCAAACATATTGTCCTCCTTGATGTACGAAAGGTTCGCCATTGGCGAAATCAGCAAGGGGTAAGGCACCTTGTTCCACTGCACACCCCCCTTGATGTCAAAGTCCATCTTACCCCACGAACCCAGCCAGAAGCGTTTGTAGATACCCGCCTCCGTCAAGTTGTAGTTATAATCCGCACGGCCAAAGTTATACAAACCCGTTGTATGGCTCAGCGACAGAATGGGCACATCATGGTTCGTAGCAATGCGACGCTGCTTTGTGTTAATCCACGAAGCCCCCGGCTGGAATTTGATACCCGCCGTAAAGTCGTAAGTGCGGATGTAAGGCAAATACAGCCCCTGCTGTTGCGAAGCCACTCCCGTGCTGAGCGGTTGGTAGAACAAGTCGGCCGTAGGCTTATCCTTCGACGTACGCGCCTGCAAATTGATGCGCAAACCATTCTCCCACTCCTTGTCCCACGTCAGGCGGTAAGTTTCGTAGTACATCATGTGCCGCACATCCGTCCATTTGAACGAAGTAAACACGTTATCCTTGTCCGTAGGCATAAAGCGGTCGGAAGGCGCCATCACGTCGTTCGTATAGTTGAACGTCAGGTTGTTCACCGGAAACTCACGCGGCAAGTAATCCTTTTTGTTAAACGAGTACGTCACCTCGCCCATACCCTTCACCTTACGGTCCTTAAAGCCGTAAGCCACATAGCCCTTCAGGAACCAGTGCTTACTCAGGTTCGCCGTAGTCTGTGCTGAGGCTCGCAAGCGGAAGCCATCCACAAAGTTTTGCGAAATCATTGTGTTCACCGGACCGATGTCCACCTTCGACGGCCGTTTCGGGTCGACACTCGTTTCCACAAAGTTCTCGATGAAAGCCTTGGCAATCCACAGAATCGGTTTGAAACCCTTGATGTTCTCCAGTTTATGGATAAAGCGGTCCATACTTCCCTCAGCCTTAGTCAGCGAGTCAGCGCGGTGTTCCTCCCAAAAAGCCTCCTCCTGCATTTGCGCGTTCGCCAGCACCCGCTGCGCCCCCTTGAATTTGAACAGGCGGTCGGGCAGTTTGTCAAAGTCAAAGTCCTTGTATTCCGTGACACGCTGCACCTGCAGTTTTTGCAGAAAGTCCACCAGCTTCAGCTGCACAATCATGTTATCCTTCGTCATCACCTGCTCGCCCGAAGGCAGCTGCGTAAATTCCTGAATGATACGCATGTTGTCCACAAAGTTCACATCGCTTCGTTTCGGAATACCCATGTCCACCTTCTTCACGCGGTAAGTACTGTCGTCCACGATGTAAATGCTACCCGAAAACCCAAAGTCCTGCGGGTTGTTCGGCGTAAAGTCCACACGGATGCAACGGTCCGTGTTGTTCACCATCAGCGTGTCGATGATAAAGTAGCGATAAAAGCCAATGGCGTGTCGCGTAGAGATAGGGCTGCAGAAAGGGTATTGCAGCAGTCGCACATTCTCCTGGTAAATGTCCACATCCGTAAAGCAATCCTTCAGCATACCCGTCAGGATGTCGCCTGTGTTGAACAGTTCGTTGATACCATTGCTCCGCTGTCCCGTCACGATGCTCTTTTCCGTTTCCGGGTTTTTGCGGTAAATCAGCTGCGTCACCGTTTCGTCCACCGAAATCGGCAGAATCAGTTTTCCCGTTTCGTTGCACACCTCCACATGTTCTTTCAGGAAAGGCAACCGTTTGAATTTACCCTCCTCGAACACCTTGTCGGTTACTTCGTTAAAGGCCAGCGTCATTTTGGTGTATTTGTTAATGCTATAGTAGTCGTGCTGTTCTTTCAGGTTGCTTTTCTTTTTGGCCGCAATCACCTTTTTCATCAGTTCCACGGCCGGGTTGTTTTTGCGCGAGTATTTTTCCTTTTTACCCGTCACCACCGCCGTCGACAGTGCACTTTCGATAGCTTCTATTTTAAATACGAGCGAGTCGTTGGGCTCTTTCACCGTAAAGTTTCGCGTTTCGTAGCCAATCACCGACACGCGCACCTTTCCGGCGCGGAAGGGCATACTGAAGTGTCCGTTCACGTCGGTTCGGGTGGCCTTGCCCCCGGGGAATACCACATTGGCAAAGGGAATTTTTTCGCCCGTTTTAGCATCTGCCACCCAGCCTTGAATCAAGGCCTGTGCCAATGCAGGGGCAGCAGTGGCAATGAGCATCAGTGCGAGAAGAAGAAAACGTTTAACCATGTCGTAGCGATTAGGAGTGAGGTAATAAGTAGGTAAGTACTATTAAGTAATGTACTATTAGGTAATGTGAGTCAGTTAGTCAGTAGTTTGTGTCAGCAGCCCGTTGGTAGCATAGTAGCCCATGTACCGGGCAAGTCGGTAAGTTTGAAAAGTAAGCGAAAGGAAAACAGCAGGCAAACAGTCCGATACTTAATGTATATAGTGAAGTTCGGCCAACCCTCTGTAATCCTTTCGCTCGCAAAGCAAGTGTTTGCTTAAGTAACCCAAGCAATGCTTCAGCGCAAACACCCGCCTAAGGTCAATTAGTCAATTTCCTCATCAGCCTCGTAGCCACCCATTTCGCGGATAGCATTTTTCAGCATCACATACTGCTGGAACAAGTGGTTGATAGGCACCTCGTTCTGCGTGTAGTCGTGCATCGGGCTCTTCAGGAAGAAACTCAAGAAACGCTGCGTACCGTAGCGACCCTTACGGGCAGCGAGGTCCGAAAGCAGTACCAAGTCGAGCAGCAGCGGAGCAGCCAGGATGGAGTCGCGGCAAAGGAAGTTAATTTTAATCTGCATCGGGTAGCCCATCCAGCCAAAGATGTCGATGTTGTCCCAACCCTCCTTGTCGTCGTTGCGAGGCGGATAGTAGTTGATGCGCACCTTGTGGTAATAGTTCGTGTACAAGTCAGGCTGATTTTCCGGCACCAGAATACTTTCGAGCGTCGACAGTTTCGACACCTCCTTCGTGTGGAAGTTTGCCGGCTCATCAAGCACCAAACCATCGCGGTTACCCAAAATGTTTGTCGAGAACCAACCGCTCAAGCCCAGGCAGCGCGTACCGATAATCGGTGCAAAGCCCGACTTCACAAGCGTCTGGCCCGTCTTAAAGTCCTTACCTGCGATAGGCATCTTCGTTTTTTCGGCCATTTCCCACATAGCCGGAATGTCCACCGTAGTGTTCGGCGCACCCATGATGAACGGCGCACCCTCGGCCAATGCCGCATAAGCGTAGCACATTGACGGAGCCACGTGTTCCGTGTCGTTTGCCTTCATGGCAGCCTCAAGAGCAGCGAGTGAACCATGAATCTGTTCGTCGACGGGTACATAAATTTCGGTCGAAGCCGCCCAGATAACCACGATGCGGTCACACTGGTTGTCGGCCTTGAAGCGGCGAATATCCTCGCGCAGCGCCTCGACCATGTCCCAGCGCGTAGCGCAATCCTTCACGTTGTCGCCATCGAGTCGGCTGGCATAGCGTTTGTCGAACGCCGCCTTCATGGGCACAATGGCTTTCAGTTCATCGCGCACCGGCTCAATGTCCTTGGCTTTCAGCACCTCGGCATTCACTGCACTTTCGTAGGCATTGGCAGGATATACGTCCCAGGCACCGAACACGATGTCGTTGAGCGAAGCAAGCGGAACGATTTCGCCGTAGTGAAGGTACTTCTTGTCCTTACCGCGGCCTACGCGAATTTTATCGTATTGCGTCATTGAGCCAACGGGCTTGGCCAAACCTTTGCGTGTCATCAACACACCGGTCATAAACGTAGTGGTAACGGCACCGAGGCCGACGCACATCACACCTAATTTTCCTTTAGCAGGTTCCATAGACATTGTTTTGTATTGTATAAGGTTGTAAGTTGAAAATAGTCAGAAGGTAGGGTAGTGGCGGATGAGTGTAAAATCTGTGTACCCAGGTAGGGAGCCAAACGGGCAGCATAGCCCGGGGCATTCAGCTGAATGCCCGGTTGTTCCACTCACCGTTTAAGCCACATCTGCTCTTAAAACTACAAAATTGCAAAAAGTTTTCAAGCACCCAAAAAGTTTCCTCCCCTTTTTTCCTCTCAACTGGTAAATATAGCGGTATTTTCAGATTTTTAGAACATATTTGAAGAACTATCGTCCTGTTGCTCATTAGCCTGTTCGGTCGCCTTGTTCATGGGGCGCGAGCTTGCTTGACGGCATGCAGCAGCAAGCGAGCCGGGATTCTTCACACGCTGAAAAGGTTGCATATAATACTGTGAGCATCCATTTTCAAACAGTTCCTCAGTACCCATTGCGTGCAAATACACCACATTCCGGCAGGAATTCCCCCCCTCGCATTCCCTCGTTTCTTCCCATACGTTGAGGCTATTGTCAAATTTACTCCGCGATTGTGCGAATTAGTTCCGAGCTTGTTGAAATTAGTTCCGTGCTTGTTGAAATTAGTTCCGAGCTAGTTTGAATTAGTTCCGAGCTAGTTTCGACAATCTTGGAACTATTGATAATCAGCGTTTTCAAAATTCCGCAAAATGCTGAATGACGAAGGCCCGTCACGCCGTGCCGCGAAGCAGCCGCACGGCCTGTCGTTTTAGTCTATGTTGGCAAATAGATACAAGCGTTAAGTCTGGCTTCTTGTCACCCGGCACAGTCGCCCAAGGTCTGCGAACGTAGGCGGGCATCAGTGCGCGCGGCAACCCTGCCAACTCTGCCCCCTTATTTACTCCGTTTCGGCCCCAACTTACGCTCAATTTGCCCCATTCAGCCCCCTAAAAGCCGTTCAGAGGGTGTTAAATTTCATTTTAACATATAGCTTGTGACATGCTCGTAAACAAGCTTTATAGCAACATTCGTTAACATACCGCGAAAGTTCCTAAATCCCCCTATATAAAGCAGTTTTGCTGCATTTTGCCCCCTGTTCGGCAGCCGCCTGAAGCCCCTGTGCAGAATGTGAAAAACACGGGCTGAAAATGTTAAAGTGCTGATTGTCAGCCATAAAGTATTTCGTAGCTAACGAAAATTTCGTAATTTTGCAACCGGAAACCTCACGAGGAGAGGGGCAAACAACGCCATGCGGCTGCCGTGCGCAGCCATTATGCAGTTGACTTGCACGCCGGCTCTGCGCCTTCCTGACGCACGGCCAAAAAGCACCCTCATACCACTGTTGGATGTCACACACGGTGTACGTGCATTCCGGTTCGTACACACCCACATGTAGGATTTTTTCTGAGAAATCCTCACCTTCCGCTGTCTGTGTTCCGCTTCGTCCGGTGCGTTGGTTCGCCCGGGCTTGCAGCGTTGAGCACCTTATGAATTTCAATAGAAGTTGCGCCTGCACTTCCCGTCAGGTGCGCAGCTCGTTTCGCAGTTTCCTTCATGTCCTACCCCTGGTAGGTTCCGGTTGGTATAGTCTGCGGCCGCATTGTTACAACACATCAGAATGCGGCAGAGCGCCCATGGTGGTGGCGCACAGCTCCGGCTAAGCTGAAGCGTCGACCCCCGCAACGAGATTACCCGACAGTCCTCGTGGCAAAACTTATCAGATGACATTTCAAAAATTAGTACTTTTAGTAGCAACTACAGTAACTCTTATTACTTTTGCCTTTGGCACTCCGGCCTTTGCTCAAACTCAAGGTAAGGCCTCCTACTACGGAAAAAGTTTTCATGGCCGCCGCACCAGCGACGGTTCACGTTACCACCGCGACAGCTTGACCTGCGCACACCGCACCCTTCCCTTTGGAACACTCCTGAAGGTGACCAACAAGGCCAACGGAAAGGATGTGATTGTGCGTGTCACTGATCGTGGCCCCTTCGTGAAGGGCAGAGTGGTCGACCTCTCGTTTGCCGCCGCCAAGGAAATTGGCATGGTTAGCATGGGTGTGGCTCCCGTCGTTGTCGAAACCGTGGGTCGTATTGAAACGAACGACTTGAAGCGCGGTTATTATTACCGACTGCCACAAATTAAATATATTGATCCTGCTACCGGCAAATCGTACACTGCCGACGAATGGAAAAAACGAGGCGATAAAGCACGCATCGCGCACATGGCCGAACTCAAGAAAAAGCAACAGCCGCGTTACCGCATCATGCGTAATCACCTCACTGCCACCTTAACCAACAAAACTGCCAAGTAAACAGCCGCTTTTCAGCAAACATGGCCGATAATGCTGTTTTGAACTTGATTCAAAAAACTAATTCCGACGACAGCGGAAATTGATTTAACGCTATTTGTAAGGCTTCTCCCGTGGAGAGGCCTTTTTTTGTTGCCTAAAAACGACTTTGGTTGTCAAAAAAATGGCATTATGTAACTTCGTGTTTACAAATTTGTGAAACCATCGGCAAATCTGTCTGCCTTTTGTCTCAATTTTATCATGCTCAATTTGCAAAAAATCCCACTATTCTTTGCATAGTTCAACAGAAAGGCGTACCTTTACCCCCGAAAAACCTAACAATGAAAATTCTCTCTAATTTATTAACAACTAAATTCTTAACAACTACATGAAAAAGATGTACAATCTTTTGACCATGTTGGTATTGTTCTTGATGGGCTCTACCAGCATGATGGCTCAAGAGGACAATCGCTATCAGGTAGCTGGTGGCTCTACGGGAGCTGGTGGCGAATGGACGATTGATGCTATTGAGCCAGGTACTGACTTCGTACTGCAGTCTGGTAAGGCTCAGATTGCCGGTGAAGTGGACTTCGTGCGTAATTTGGGAAAATCTACTTTCCTGAATGATGAAAACCTCTTCCAATTAGAGGTAGCTGGTGATGATGAAGATGGTGAAACTACTTACTATCTGAAGCAAAAAACTACCGGTAAGTATCTTCAGAACGATTCTTATAGCTTTGATGATTCGAAGGGTCGTGCCTGGAAGTTCCGCATTGTAGAACCTACTGCTTATGCGGCTGACGATTTGAATCAGGTTGGTGAAAATTGTCCGGTAACCAATTGGACCGTAGCAACTTCAGCTGCTGTAGGTGAAGGAAATCACGTAATCTTTACGGATGCCAAGTACACCAACTCAGCTGCAGAAGATACTACAGCTGTAAAGAAAGGCAATGCACGCTTCCTTACAAACGGTAACATCGGTGGTATCGCAGGTTTGGGCAACGATTTCGGTGCAAACACCTGGTTGCTCTTCCCTGTAGAAAAAATGGAAGGAACTGCCTATCTTTTTGATGCTTTGAACGAACTTTTCCCCAACAGCGATCCTAACATCTACAACCCCGGTACTGAACCCGGTCAGATTAGCCAAGCTCTTTATGAAGAATTGATTGGTTCATACGAAGATGCTGTAAAACTGATTGAAGAAGGTACTGCAGATCACGCTGCTTGCGTAGCTGCTTACCAGCGTTGTAAGAAGGCTCTCGAAGCTGCTCGTGCAGGTGCTGTGCCCATCAAGGAAGGTTACTATTTCTTCAAGTCAAGCCGTACTGCTAACAATGGTACTTATGATGATGGTACTGCTTTGCATTGGACTTATCAGAAGCAATGGTTCGCTCCGCAGGAACGTCCTGAAGGTCAACAGCAGATGACGCTTGATGATGCTCAGTATGTATGGCACATTCAGTCTAACAAAGAAGCTAAAGATGGTTCGTTCTATATTCAGAACTTCTACACCAAGCGTTATGTAGGTACTGCTAAAAACCGTGGTGAAGCCATCAAGACTACTGAAACTGCTGAAGAATCTTTCTTGATTTATCCGCAGGATAAGGAAGACTTCGTGATTGAAAGTGTATCGCGTAAGGAAGATCCTCTGGTAGGTTATCCTAATGAAGGCTCACCTCTTCTGACGGCTCTCCACTGCCAGAAGGATGCTAACGGTGTGGTAATCTGGACTACCGATGCTCCTGCTTCTGGTTGGGTATTCTTGAATGCCAATGCTGATGATATCAAGAGACTCGAAGGTCTGATTGCACAGGATAAACTGAACAAGGCTCTTGCTACTGAACTGACTACGGCTGAAACTACTTACAAGAAGGGCTTCTACTATGACTTCGTAGGTGGTTCACGCGATGGTAAACTCGATATGGAAGGTGATGCTCCTGCAGGTCTCTTGAAGTCTGTTGATCAGTTGAGCTTCAACATGACTGAAACTTCTGAGGGTTCTGAAGAAGCTTTGGTTGACGGTAATATCGAATCTGGTAACTTCTATCACTCTGACTGGAAGGGTACTTATGATCACTCTTTGGCTTATCCCTACATTCAGGTAGACCTGAAGCAGCAGATGGACAGCATCGCTGTGAAGATGTGGGCACGTCGTAATAACGATAGCTACCTCACAGGTAACGCTCCCGGTAACGTAATTGTTTCTGCAACGAACACGCCTGAAGATTCAACTTCATGGAAGGTAATCGGCAATGTACAGCCTACTTATCCTTGGGCACGTCATGCTGTTGCAAGCAATGGTAAAGATTCAACTTACGCTAACAACTCTGTTGGTTTCTTCGAAGTAGATCTCGGTGCTAAATATCAGCACGTACGTTTCGAAGTAACTCGTCGCCAGTCTAATGGTGCAGACGAAGACTTCAAGAAGATGGGTAATGGCGCAGGTAACTTCAACTTGGGTGAAATGCGCGTATTCCAGTCTAAGTACAACCCTGCTAAGTCACTTATCGAAGCTGTTCCCGCTGCTCAGAAGAATGCATTGGTTGAAGCTATCGCAGAAGCTAAGGCTGCTATCGAAGCAGGCAACGCTACGCAAGAACTCATCGACAAGGTGAAGAAGGCTGTTGAAGACTTCAAGGCTGTTTACCCCGATCCTCAGGTTGTAAAAAATATCCTCGCTGAAGCCAAGGCTCAGTACGAAAATGCTGAAGAAGGCGACAAGGTTGGTTACTTCCAGGCTGGTGCCAAGGAAGCTCTCAAGAAGGTTATCGACGAAGTTGAGCCCACTATCAAGGAAGTAATGAGCCTCAGCGAAGTAAATGCTGCTAAGGAACTCTTGAACAATGGTCTCGAAGCATTTGCTGCCAAGCTGAACATTCCTGCTGCCGACAAGTTCTACTACATCGTTAGCGCAACTTCTTCTGAACAGGCTGGTTCTGCCAAGGATGGTAAGATGACTGTTTCTGGTAACGGTTCACGCGTGAAGTGGTACAAGGATTCTGACGACTACATCAGCAACAACAGCATCACCATCGCTGGTAATGCCAAGTATGTTTGGAAGATGATCAAGAAGGGCAACGGCGTGGTATTCCAGAACGTTGCTACCGGCGAATACATGAACAATACGCACAAGAACAACGTAGGTGTGAACATGTCTACCGAAGCTGATACTTGCGCATTCACCTTCCGTTCTGCTAAGAAGCCCGGCTTGCTCAACATCGTTTGCAAGGAAAACGTCTTCTTGAACGCTCAGCCCGCTTCTAACAACCTCGTAACTTGGGGCGAAGCTAATGGCGCCGACAACTCTGCCTTCACTTTCGAAGAAGTAACTGACGAACTCAATAACGAAATTGACTGGTTGGTTAACACGAACAAGAAGACTATCTTGACGCTCCCCGTTAGCGTAACTGCCGACGAACAGTGCTACAGCGTAATCGGACGCAATGGCAACAACCTCGAACTCAAGAGCATTGATGGTACAACCATCGAAGCAGGTACTCCGTTCATCTATATCGATGCTTACGAATCAGAAGCTGTTCGCTTCCAGCTCGCTGAAGCAACTGACTATGACGCTCTCCTCGCTTCTGTAGCTAAGGAAGCTAAGGCTGTTAATGGCTTGCAGGGTACGCTCGCTGCTGTTGACTCTATCGCTCCTAACAACGGTATCCTCTACAATGGTGAATCTATCGTATTGTCTAAGCTCGGCGAAGGTGCTGCTAACAACAGTGGTTACCTCACTTCTGCTCTCCCCACTACGTCTGAAACTGGCGACGCACAAATCCTTATCGACGGTGAAATCACCATCATCGGTGGCGTAGTTGCTCAGCCCGAAGCTCAGGCAGTAGTTAACGTTTACAATCTCTCTGGTGTGAAAGTTCGTGCTAACGTGAAGAGCGTGAACGACCTGAAGGGTCTGCCCGCAGGTATCTACATCATGGGTAACAAGAAAGTACTCGTTAAGTAATCATTGAAAACCCGTTTTTACTCCTCGGAGTAAAAAATGACCTTCTTTTTAAGCCGCCCGGTTCATTCATTGAGCCGGGCGGCTTTTCGTTTTGTAGCAGTC
>OAUS01001551.1_pt1 | contig 10850 bp, 11 predicted proteins | sample 1516801 | NCBI WGS metagenome assembly OAUS01 (sample SAMEA2580001, study PRJEB22360) | human gut metagenome | biome: human gut; feature: human-associated habitat; material: faeces | place: Denmark | collected 2008/2010
AATTTCCTCATATTGTTGCTCGGTAAGGGGGTTGCCGACGCTCTGGCCGCCAACATACGTCTCGACGAGGGTGAGCTCGTGGTCGAACACGACAAAGTCGGCGTCACGGCCCGGCATGATGCTGCCGCACTTATCCTCGATGTGCGCAGAGCGAGCCGGCACCTCGGTTGCCATGCGAATGGCGATATCAGCGCTGGCGATGCCCCAATCGACAATGTTCTTGACACCCTGGGCAAGCGTGAGCACCGAGCCGGCAATGCTCTTGCCGTCGGCGAGCCAGCACAGGTTGTCCTTCATGATGACGTCCATGCCACCGCTGGTGTAGCTGCCCTCGGGCATGCCGCCGCAACCCAGGCAGTCGGTGATGAGCACCGTATGCTGCCAGCCCTTTGCCTGCAGCAGCGCCTTGATGGCGGCAGGGTTCACGTGCTTGCCGTCACAGATGATCTCGGCGTAGGTCTCGGGCGTGGACATGGCAGCGCCCACGACACCGGGCTCACGGTGATGCAGCCCGCGCTGACCGTTATAGGTATGCGTAAAGCAGCTGGCGCCGGCGTTGATGGCGGCGATACACTCATCGTAGGTGGCGTCGGAGTGACCGATGCTGGTCACCACACCCTTGGCGTTCAGAGCGGCCGCATAAGCAGCGGCACCGTCGCGCTCGGCCGCCATGGCGCTCTTAACGATGCGACCACCCGCAGCCTCCTGCCACTGGTCGAAGATCTCTTCGGAGGGATCGATAAGGTAAGCAGGGTTCTGCGCGCCCACGTGCTTCATGGTAAAGAAGGGGCCTTCCAGGTAGATGCCCTGAATGCGAGCACCGCAGAAGTCGGGGCCGCGACCCTCGTCCGCCTGGGCGATGGCGGCGCAGGCGTCCTTAATCTGCTCGACGCCATCGGTGAACGTCGTAGGCAGCCAGCTGGTGGTGCCGCGACGGGCGAGCTCGGTCGAGCTGATATCGATACCCTCAGGGTCGTTATCGGTAGTCGAGTGGTTATAGAAGCCATGGATGTGGGTGTCGGGCGGGCGCGGCGCGATCCACGATCCCGTGTAGTCCTTAATCTCGCAAGAGGGCTCGTCGGCCTGCCAGGCGCCAAAGACGCCATCCTCGACCATAAGATAGCCGCCCAGTTGCGGGCCTGCCGGCAAGAAGAACTTGTCAGCCTTAATTGCGTACGTGCTCATATGCACTCCTCGCTTCTAAAGCAGTTGACTGTGGTGATGCTTATACCCAGCTCACGTAAAACAAAAAGCGCCCGCCCGTATGAGCGGACGGGCGCCCTTACAGGGGGACGCGATTAAGCGGTGAAGGGGTGAATCGTCACGCCCTTGACCACGCGGTTGACCGTGCCGGTGGGGCTCGGCGTATCGGGCGTGTTACCCACGCGCACGGAGTTGAGCAGGCTGATTGCCTGGGCAAACATCACGAACGGCAGAGCAAGGTAACCCTCGGGGAGTGCCTCATAGCCCTTAAAGGTGAAGGACTCACCCTCGTAGACAGTAGCGCCATCCTGCTGAACGGCAACGGTGTGCTGAGCAATATCGTCGCCACCGATCTCGTTGAGGATGTCGATGTCGTACTGACGGGTGTAGGCGTCATTGTTGACGAACACGAAGACGAGTGTCTTATCGTCGACGAAGGACTTAGGTCCGTGACGATAGCCCATGGAGGTGTCGTAGGAAGTAGCGACCAGACCGTGAGCGAGCTCGAGGATCTTGAGCTGGCTCTCCTGGGCAAGGCCACCGAAGGAGCCAGAACCCAAGTAGGTCACGCGGTTGAAGTCGCCAGCCAGGTAATCGGCGATCTCAGGCTCACGGGAGATGACCTCCTCGCCCATCTTGGCGATGGTCTCGACCCATTCAGCCTTCTGCTCATCGGAAGCCTCGTCAAAGATAAGGGTGGAGAGCAGGGTCATGCAGGTGTAAGAACCGGTCATGGCGAAGCCCTTGTCGTTGGCGCGCGGAATGAGCAGCGTCAGCGCGTTGGGATCATCGGCAGACTCGACGGCGAGCTTGCCCTCGGGAGCGCAGGTGATGTTGAGGAACTTAACGTTGTGGACGAGCTCCTTGGCAACGGCAACGGCGGCAAGGCTCTCGGGGCTGTTGCCAGAGCGGGCAAAGGAAACCACGAGCGTGGGATCCTCGGCGCGCAGGAAGTCGCGCGGGGCGCTCACGATGTCGGTCGTGGCGATGGGCTTAAAGTCGTAGAGATCAGTGTTGCCAGCGTGACGCAGGTACGGGGCGCAGGTATCGCCAACGTAGTCGGACGTACCGGCACCGGTGAAGACAACGGACAGACGACCCTCGCCCATAGCGCGAGCCTCGGCCAGAAAGGCCTCGATGGCCTCCTTGTTCTCGCGATAGATGTTGAGCGTATCACGCCAAAGCTCGGGCTGCTGAGCAATCTCGGCCGTGGTGATCTGGGCGCCGAGCCCGGTAAGCTCCTCGACACTCTTCTCGAACATTTCTAATACCTCTCTCTAGAAGCAATCCTCTGACGTGCAATTATACACTTCGGTTGGTTATCTGGTAGTAACCAGTTAAATACAAAGAATCATCATATGGAAACGGTGCGAACACTAGTCGCTACGCTGGTGGTAAACCTTGTATTTAAACTGATCGGCACGAGCAACCGAGAGCGTATACTCCACAACCTCGTTTGACTCGTTATACGTAGTCCTAACCAAATCGAGCACAGGCGAGCCCTCGACGATTTCCAAAAGGTGGGCATCGGTGGGACGGGCTATGCTCGCATAGAACTCCTCTTCGGCCACGCGTATTTTTTGCTGAAAGTCTTGCTCAATCACATCGTAAAGCGGCTTGCGTTCCAGCAGCGGTCGCTTTAGGGACAGAAATTGACGAACCGGTAGATAACTGCGTTCGACCATCATGGGCATGTTGTCGGCAGAACGAAGGCGCTTGAGCTTAAAAATGCGATCACCGATACGCAATCCCATATGCTCGGCCAGATTCTTATCGGCCTCCATCTCGCAAAACTCGAGAATCGTGGTCTCGGGGTCGCGACCCATCGCGCGCATCTGCTCGGTAAAGCTGTAAGACTGCATAAGATTGGTTGCCTTTGCCGAACGGTCGGTCACAAAGGTACCGCGACCGTGCTGCCGAACCACCAGTCCTAAACGCTCCAGTTCCTGCAGAGCCAGGCGTACCGTAGTGCGCGAGAGACCATAGCGCTCCGAAAGTTCGCGCTCGGAAGGAATCATGTCACCGGCGCGATATTCATGGTCAATCTTTTCGGTCAGAATATCGACCAGCTGATCGTACAGCGGTTGCTTACGCGCTCCGATCGCCATCCTATCCTCCCTTTTGCTCGAATTCGGCTAACTACCTAGGGTGTTAAGCATTATCAGTCCGCAACACCCGAATCATCAAGAAAACAAAAGCCGTGCGCTCTTTCGAGCACGCGGCTTTTAACATACACATGGCTTAAGGGGTCGGGGTGTGAGCCGCGTAGGGACACACCCCTCAAGCTAGAGCCTTACCAGATGCTCGGCCAGAGACCAAGCGGGCCAGCGCCCAGGATGCCCAGGACGAAGAGCAGCAGAATGCCCTTGGTCGGGGTCCAGCTGTGCTTAGCGAACATGTAGTAAAGCAGCAGCGTAAGCATAAGCGGGACGAGCTTCGGGACGATGGTGTTGAGGGTGTCGGCAACAGAAAAGTTGACCGGATCCTCGGTAACGGTAGCGTAGGTCACGGACTCCATGCCGTTACCCAGATCGGCGACGCCGCACTTGACCTCGTTGCCGTCGGCATCGGTGGCAGTGAGGGCGTTGCCGTCCTCATCGGTCATGGCGATGGTACCGGCCTCAGCGGTCTCGGTATCGATGCCCTCCATACCGGTGAAGTTCTCGGCCTCCTTCTCGGAGACGATCACGGTAGTAGGAGAGAGGCCACGGGTGGTGCCGTTGGGGATCTGGAGGTTGATCTGGGTGCCACCCATGGTGACGACCAGGCAACCGACGACGAAGACGCCCATGATGGAAGCGGCACGCGTGAAGGCCTGCATGTTGGCGGTCAGAGCGTCAATAGCGCTGGTGCCAAGCTTGTAGGACCAGTTCATGAGCCAGAAGCGCAGAGCGAACTGGACGACGTTGAAGATCACCAGGAAGATGATCGGCGCAGCAGCGTTGCCGTTGATGGCCATGTTGGAAGTGATGCCGGCCGTGATAGGCACGAGCGTCAGCCAGAACAGGGCGTCACCGATACCACCGAGCGGGCCCATTGCGGCGACGCGGACGGCGCGGATCGTGGGGATGTCAACCTTGTTCTGTTCGAGCGAAAGCACGATGCCCATAACAAAGGTGACAAGGAACGGGTGGGTGTTGAAGAACTCCAGGTTGTGGCTCATAGAAGCCGCGAGGTCGTTCTTGTTGGTGTGGATCTTCTCCAGACCTGGGATGATGGAGTAGAGCCAGCCAGCGGCCTGCATACGCTCGTAGTTGAACGATGCCTGCAAGAAGCAGGAGCGCCAAGCCATCTTGTTGAGGGTCTTCTGGTCGAGCTGCGGAGCAGGAGTGAGATCCTCATAGTGCTCCGGGATCACATACTCATTAGATGCCATCTTCGAAGTCACCTCCGTCAGAAACAGCTGCACCCTTCAGCTCGGTCTGCTGCTGGAAGTCCCAGAAAGCGATGCCGAAGCCGATGAGAGCGAGGATGAGCAGAGCAGGGGTTGCCAGAGATTCGTTGGCAACGGTGATAAGCGCGAGGCCAAAGCCCATGAGGAAGAAGCCCCACATATCGCGGTTCATCATAACCTTGAGCAGGACGGCGAAGCCGACGAAGCGCATCATGCCGCCTGCAGCGGACAGACCGGTCTGCAGCCAAGTCGGGATGGCGGAAGCAATGGTCTGACCGATGGTAGCGCCAGCGATGAAGAACAGGGTGACGACGACAGCGAAGACCAGGCCGAGCAGAGCCATGGCGAAGTAGTTCAGGCGCTCGATGCCCTTGATGTCCGCGTTATGAGCCATGTTATCGGCCGTGGACATAAGCGGGGACATAAGCGTGAAGACCAGGGTAACGCCGAGCTGACCAAGCAGAGCGAACGGAATGGCAAGGCCGACTGCCGCGTTGGGCTCGAGGCCCGTAGCGATAGCGAGAATGGCTGGCCGCCAATGACGGCGTTAGGCGGCTGAGCGCCTCCGATCGGCATGTTGCCGATCGTCATGAGCTGATAGGTACCACCCACGAGAAGACCGGTGTTGAGGTCGCCAAGGATAAGACCGATGACGGCGCCGGTGACGATGGGCTGATAGAGAGACTCGAGGAAGTCAAACTGGTCGATTGCCGCGATGAACGTAACAACGAAGACCAGGGCGACCTGAATGATCGAGAATTCCATCTTGCTCCTCCTTTCAAAATGTATGTACGCACTTTGGATTTCACGTACAGAATGTCAGGGTTTCACTCCTGACAACGTGGATCACGAGGATTACGAGAAGAGCTTGCTCGTGTCCTCAACAGGCGTGCTCGGAACACGCCTGATCTCCAACTCCACCCCCAATTCCTGCAGCTCTTTAAACGCAGCGACATCCTCGTCGTTAACTGCGACGGAGGTGGCGACTTGGCGTTTTCCTTCCGACATGTGCATGTTGCCGATGTTTACCTTCTTTATAGGCACACCGCCCTTGACGAGCGTAAGCACGTCTTCCGGTGTTTCGGCCACGATGAAGATCTTCTGGCGCGGGCTCGCCTTGCCAATGACGTCGATGGTCTTCTGCAGGGAGAAGAAACGCGTAGCGACGCCGGCGGGAGCGGCCATCTTCATGAGGTTCTGACGCATGGTGTTGGTCGACACGTCGTCGTTGGCGACGAGGATGAGGTTGGAGCCCAGGGTGGAGTTCCACTGGGTAGCGACCTGACCATGGACCAGTCGGTTATCGATGCGGGTAAGAAGAATGTTGGGTTCTGCCATGTTGATCAGCTTCCTTTCGTTATTTGCTGACGACAGTTACTTGATCTCCTGAATCGCGTAACGCGAAACATCTTCGACGGCTCCGGATCGGACTTTGATCTGGACCTTTTCGCCTTCGATGCCTTTGACGGTTCCGTAGATACCGCCGGCGAAAAGAACCTCCTGACCCGGTTTGAGCTCCGTGTGCAGCTCCTTGAAGTACTTCTGCTTCTTCTTCATGTTGACTTGCGACCAGATGGTGTAAATCAAGCCCATGATGACAAGCAGGCCTAAAAGGGCAACCGAGGAGCTCAGGACGTTGGCTCCGAAATCGGCCATTAGATGCCGTCCTCGTCGCCGAAGATATCCTCTTCCTCGGAGCCGGCAACGGATGCGACCGTCTGGGCGGTGATGCCCGTCTGACCAACGGTCACGGCCTGCTCGCCAAGCTCAGCGAGCGTGGCATTGCCGCGGAGGAACAGAAGCTCAATAACCATGGGGAGGTTAGTGCCAGTCAGAACTTCGACGTTGTCGACATCCTGGGCAATCATCATCGACTGGTTGAACGGGGTACCACCGAGCAGATCGGTAAAGACGAGCACGCCATCGCACTCCTCGCGCATGGCGGTAATAGCGGCGCGGAGATCCTCACCGTAGGAAGCAGCCTGGTCGCCCTCAAAAGGAACGACGGTAAAAGCGGGCTGGTCGCCGGCAACCATAGCAATAGCGCTTGCGAGGCCGGGTGCGAACTGTCCATGACCGGTAAGAATAAAGCCAACCATTCAAATTTCCCTTCCGAAGGTGTGTACTATCTGAGTCCGATGATTTTCAGAAGCCAGCGGGCAATCGCCCTTAAAGCTTCTTGGAAAGCGTTCTTTGAAGACCAGTGGTTTCTAAACTGGTAATAACCACGTGACGTGTTGTTGTCACTATATCACCACAGAAGAGGTCGCTTTCGTTGATTCAAACAGTAAAACGTTTTTGCACCGATCACGGTGATAAATCGACCGTTTACCGCTCGTTAACACTTCTACCTGCGGTTTTGAAACCGTTTCGAAATGCTTTGGCAAAAGATCAGAACTATTTTTATGTCTAAACAACGCAGGTCGGCTAAAAATAGCGTGTAGAAAAATTGCAGGTCATTGTGAAGATATGTGAATTGGTCTTTTTGACTTAATACCAGTTTGAACCAGTTTTGAGATTATCGGTGAACGGTAGTTTTCAACCGTTCACCGGTTACTTGCAATCGTTTGCAGTTGTTTTCCCAGATGAATTGGGGAGGCCGATGAAGCGCTTGTGCGGTCACGGGAAGTTTTGGCATTTGTCCTCATCCCCCACGCGCCAAACTCCGGCACCCAAAATGAGCTAATAGCTCACGCTAATCGTTTTCAATCATTACTTACTCAGTTCCGTAATTATTTATCGTTTGTCGTTAATTCTGATATGATACAAGTATCATCCAAAACGCCGGTTGGAGGGGTTATGGTCCATCGAAACGCATCTATATCGAATGAAACCATCAGCCGCGAACAGACGCTAGCCAAACTGAGGAAGCTCGCTCGCATCTGCAAATGGGCCACGATCTGCATTACCACCGCGCTCGCTCTGGGACTTCTCGCAGTCATTGCGATTGACCTTCTACTCATATTGCCTGGCCTCTCCCAAGGCTCGTGTCTCCAATCCGTAGAACTTCAAGCCGGCGAAGGGCCGTGCCTTGCCATCATCGGTACCGATGCGCAGGCCCCACTTATGCTCGTTGCACACGATGGTCACACTGCCATAGGGAGCCTCTTGATGACATGTCTCGCGCTTACCATCGCGATAAGCGTGCGCAGGCTTTTCTTCAACATTGAAAAGGAAGGCAGGCCCTTTGACCTTGAATGTAACCAGACACTTCGTCGAGTAGGACATTTATTCCTTATCGGCGGCGTTGCCGTGAGGCTTCTTGGTGCCGTAATCACGGGAATGATACTCTCAGGATTTGGCGGCAGCTTTACGGATGCGTTCGTCGGCCAGCTATTCGAGCCCTCCATGCTCTTTGCAGGCCTGATTATTTGCCTGATTGCCAGCATCTTCCGCTACGGGTATATCCTGCAAAAACAAGATGACGAGTTGCTCTAGGGGGAATCCATGATTATCCTGCGGCTTGACCGCATGCTCGCCGAACGTAAGATCTCATCCCAAGAGCTTGCGGAACGCGTAGGCATCTCCCAGGTCAATATGTCACGCATTAAGACGGGCAAGGTTTCTGCCATACGTTTTTCAACTCTTGACGCGATATGCCGGGCACTCGACTGCCAACCGGGCGATGTACTGGAATATATATCCGACGATGAAGCCGATAGCCTTTTTGGACTTAAAGACGAATAGCCATAATTAAGCCGCCAATCACGCCCTCAACGCAGAAAGCCCGCTAGAACGTTGTCCGTTCTAGCGGGCTTAATCAGGCAGATCGGTTAGCGCGCAGTAGTGCAGGAAAACCTTACGCAAACAGGCCGTAGATACTGATGTTGGCCTTGGCGTAGAGGCCGTTAGCATACTCGGTCCACTTGGAGCTGGCGCTCGAAGCCTGCGAGGAATACTGCTGATAAGCAGTGTAGTAGGCGGTCATGGCCTGCTTATAGGTTGCGCTATCGGCCGTAAAGGCATCGTCGACGAAGGCCTTGGCATAGGTGCTGTCGGCGTCCTTCCAAGTGCCCTTTGAGCTATCCCACTCATCGCCGGCAAGGTTGATGATGTAGTCGGCGTAGTCCTTGCTCGTGGTCTCCTCATTGCCGTCAGCAGGCTCGGTCGGGGCGGTCGGCATGCTTGCGGAGCTATCGCCCACCTTCTTCTTGTAGAGCTTCTGCAGCGTCGCAGACTGGCGGACAATCTGCTTGGCCTGGTCCTTGGAAACACCGTACTGCGTGGCCATGGTCTTGTAGTCGGAGGTGCCAATGGAATCCTCGGCGTACTGCTTCATTTCCTTGGAAGAAACGGTAATGCCCTCGTCCTCAGCAGCGTCCAGCAGAATCTGGTTGCGCACGTAGGACAGGATAACGTCGGCAGACGGAGCGGTGTAGTTGCCATCGCTATCCTTGACGGTGTCGAGGCTGTACTGGCTCTCGATGGCCTCGCGCGCGGTGATATCGCTCTTCTTGCCGTTGTAGCTATAGCTTGCCACGGTCGAATCGAGCTGGTCCTCGGTGAGGGTCGCCGAACCGACACCCTTGCCGCCAAAACCACCGTTACCGATAAAGAAGCCGACCACCGCAGCGATCACGACTGCAACCACGAAGGCGGCGATCATCGTCTTCTTGTGCTTGGATGCATGGTCGTCCGCATCGGAGTCGTCCTCGTCCTGCTCCTCAGGCATGAGGTTCTCGTCGGCGGCGTCCGCGGCGATCTTTGCCTCCAGGCGAGCATCCTCCTCCTCGGCGGTCGTGCCGGCGGCAATATGTTCGGCAGACGTGCCGGCGACCAGGTCGATCTTCTCGTCCCCATCACCGTCGGGGCCTTCGCCGCGCTCGATGATCTGGATGCCGTCGATCTCGTCCTTCTCGTCCTTCTTTTGAATCAGACCCATATCAATTACTCCTTGTTAGGAAACATAGTCCCCAATAGAATACGCCCGACGAGGCGCCGGGCGTATTGATTCTTAGGTTATACGCAAACACTTAAGTACTATTTAGGCGTTTGCAGCGTGCATACCTTAGACCAGGTGCGCGATAACGGCATCGGCAAAGGCCTGTGTGCCCACGGCGCCCTCAACGGAGCCGGTCTGGGCACGACGTACGTCACCGGTAACCTGCTCGCCCTCGTCGAGCGTGGCAGATACGGCGGCACGAATGCGGTTGGCAGCATCGTTCTCGCCCAGGTGGTCGAGCATCATCGCAGCGGAGAGGATCTCGGCCGTGGGGTTGGCAATATCCTGGCCCGCGATATCGGGCGCGGAGCCGTGCGTTGCCTCGAAGATGGCGCAGTCGGCACCGATGTTGGAGCCGGGGGCCATGCCTAAGCCGCCCACCAGGCCGGCGCACAGGTCGCTCACGATGTCGCCGTACAGGTTGGGCAGCACCAGAACATCGAAGTCGTTGGGGTTCTGGACCAGGCCCATGCAGGTGGCGTCGACAATCTTGTCGTTGAACTCGATATCGGGATAGTTGGCGGCCACCTCGCGCGGAACGCGCAGGAACAGGCCGTCGGTCGCCTTCATGATGTTGGCCTTGTGCACGGCCGTCACCTTTTTGCGGCCGCAGCGACGGGCATACTCAAAGGCATACTCCACAATGCGACGGCTCTTGGCGATGGAGATCGGCTTAATCGAGATCGCGGAATCGGCGGCGAAGGTCTTTTGGCCCGAACGCTCGACGAGCTGCGAGAGCTCCTCGACCTCGGCAGCACCCTCATCGAACTCGATGCCCGCGTAGAGGTCCTCGGTGTTCTCGCGCACGATGACCAGGTCGACATCGCGGAAACGCGAGCCGTCACCCGGCTGCGACAGACAAGGGCGCACGCAGGCGTACAGGTCAAAATGCTTGCGCAGGGCGACGTTAACGCTGCGGAAGCCCGTGCCCACCGGCGTGGTGATGGGGCCCTTGATGGCAACCTTGGTGGAACGCACCGCCTCGAGCACATGCTCGGGCAGCGGCGTGCCGTACTCATCCATCACGCCGGCACCGGCGTTCTGGACATTCCAGTTGATCTGGACACCGGTTGCCTCGACCACTCGGCGCATCGCGCTCGTGATCTCGGGGCCGATGCCGTCACCGGGAATCAGTACAACGTCGTGGGCCATGAGTTACTCCTCGTCTTCGTCCTCGGCATCGCTCTTCTTGGCGCGTACCTTCTTCTGCGGGTTGTCGAGCTTGAAGCGCTTGACCAGCGCGTCGTAAATCTCACGCGAGCGGACGCGCAGGTAGCTGCCCTTGCCGTTCTCGGCATCGAACTGGAGACG
>OAUS01001561.1_pt1 | contig 10769 bp, 8 predicted proteins | sample 1516801 | NCBI WGS metagenome assembly OAUS01 (sample SAMEA2580001, study PRJEB22360) | human gut metagenome | biome: human gut; feature: human-associated habitat; material: faeces | place: Denmark | collected 2008/2010
GTAACACTACAGATTCTGGTCCTGTCATTCCTGGTTCGAATCCAGGTAGCCCAACGAACTTACCTTATTTAAGTCAAAAAACCACTAAAATCGCAAGTTTTAGTGGTTTTTTGTTGCTTTTCGACCATGTACGAAAATTTCAGTGTAGGCATTCGGTGGCAAATTCAGTGACAAGGCTTCTGTAAGCCGGAAATATTCTGTAAATTTGTAGCATTTCAACATTAAAGCAGAATTTTATGGCAAAAGAATTAGCACTGAAGTACGGCTGTAACCCTAACCAGAAGCCGGCTCGCATTTTCATGCAGGAGGGGGAGTTACCTATTGAGGTTTTGAATGGACGTCCGGGGTATATTAATTTTATGGATGCCTTGAATGGATGGCAGTTGGTAAAGGAACTGAAAGAGGCGACCGGTATGCCTGCTGCAACTTCATTCAAACACGTCAGTCCGGCGGGTGCCGCCATCGGCTTGGAACTCAACGAGACAATGAAGAACACATTGTAAGTGGATAATCTTCCGCTCTCTCCGCTTGCTTGCGCATATGTGCGTGCCCGCGGTGCCGACCGTATGTCTTCCTATGGTGACTTTATCGCTTTGAGTGATGTGTGCGACGAGGCTACTGTACGTTTTATTAACCGCGAGGTCTCGGATGGCGTTATTGCTCCGGGGTATACGGACGAAGCACTGGCTATCTTGAGGGAAAAGCGTAAAGGAACTTACAATGTGATTCAGATAAGTCCCGGCTATAAGCCTGCCCCGATTGAACATAAGGATGTCTTTGGTATCACGTTTGAGCAGGGACGTAATGAGATAAAGCTGAATGGAGATGAACTCTTTGCGAATATTCCTACTCGGAATAAGAATTTCCCGGAAGCAGCGAAACGTGATTTGATGATAGCCCTTATCACTTTGAAATATACGCAGTCGAATTCTGTATGCTATGTGAAGGACGGTCAGGCTATCGGTATTGGTGCCGGCCAGCAGAGCCGTATCCACTGTACTCGCTTGGCGGGCAACAAGGCCGACATTTGGTATTTACGCCAGCATCCGAAGGTGTTGAATTTGCCATGGGTAGAGAAAATCCGCCGTGCCGACCGTGATAATACGATTGATGTCTATATCAGTGAAGACCATGACGATGTGCTGGCTAACGGTGTTTGGCAGCAGTTCTTTACGGAGAAACCTGAAGTGCTGACCCGTGAAGAAAAACGGGCTTGGTTGGATACATTGAAAGGTGTTTCTTTGGGTTCGGATGCATTCTTCCCTTTTGGAGACAATATTGAGCGTGCCCATAAGAGTGGAGTAGATTACATTGCCCAAGCGGGTGGTTCTGTACGCGATGACCATGTGATTGAAACTTGCGATAAATATGGCATTGCCATGTCGTTCACGGGTATCCGTCTGTTCCATCATTGATAAGGGGTATAAAAGTAGGCCCGCCCCCACGGCAGCATAGCTGTAGGGGCGGGGTCCTTTTTTTTTTAGTCTTCTCCTGTTATGTTATTCAGGAAGGTAGATGTTCTCGTCCACCACTTTTATCTTTTCTTTCACAAGCTCGATGTCTGCTTTCAGCTTTTCCACCTTGCGGTTGATTTCTGTCAGCAGACTATTTCCCTTCTTGGAAGAAGTGGTCAGGAAGCCGAGATTGTTTTCATATGTCTGGAGCTCGTTCTTCATATTGTCGAAGGCACGTACCAGCTTCTCACGTTCCCGGTAAAGGGCTTGTGGACTACCTTCCTGAATGGAACTGATAGTCGACTTGAAATTGCTTAGCTTCTTGTTGGAGGCACTGATGTTGAAGCGTTCAAACAATTTGTCTATCTGACTATGGTATTGCTTATAGATTCGGTCTTTCTCTTTGAAAGGTACATGTCCTACGCCGTTCCACTCTTTCATGAGGTCGCGTACCAATTGGGTAGCTCCCTCCGTATCCATTTGGTCATCAATAGCATTCAGTTTCTCGATGATGTTTTTTTTCTTTTCCAGATTTTCCTGCTCTACGCTGCGCTGTGAAGAAGTGGCTTTGTTCTTTTGTTCGAAGAAGTAGTCACAAGCGGAGATGAAACGTTTCCATACGGCATCCGAATATTTCTTTGCTACCGGACCGATGGTTTTCCATTCTTTCTGAAGTTTGGTCAGTTCATCGGCAGTTACTTTCCAGTCGGTACTGTCCTTAAGAGCTTCTGCTTTTTCGCACAAGGCACGCTTCTTTTCCAGGTTTTCGTTCATACCTTCCTTCAGGGTCTTGAAGAACTCTCCCTTTTTACGGAAGAACTCGTCGCACGCTTTGCGGAAACGTTCGAAAATCTTCACGTTCATTTTTTGCGGAGCGAAACCGATGGTCTTCCATTTGTTTTGAAGTGCGATGACTTCTTGCGTTTTGCTCTCCCAAGAAGCAAAGTTTGTCAGTTCTTTGTAGTCGATGGCTTCTATGATTTCGCAAATTACGGTCTTTTGGTCAAGATTGTGTTGTTCCACTTCCTTCAACGCTTCGAAATGTTGCTGGTGACGTCGGTTTACGGTTGTAGAGGCAGCTTTGAAACGTGCCCAGATTTCGTCGCGTAGTTCCTTGGCTACCGGCCCTGTATCACGAAATTCTTGATGTAGCTTCTGTAACTGATGGAAAGCTGAAACTACATCCGCTTCATCCGCCAGCTTTTCGGCAGCTTCACAGAGATGTGTCTTGATTTCCAAATTCTTCTTGAAATCGTATTCGCGGAATTCATTGTTCAGTTTCAGAAGGTCATAGAATTTCTCAACATACAATTGGTAGTTTTTCCAAAGCTCGTTGACCTTAGCTTGCGGAACGAGTTTAACTTCGTTCCATTGCTGCTGTAGTTTCTTGAACTCCGTATAGCTCTTGTTGGCGTCATCTGGAGATTCAACCAGCTCCTTCAGCTCTTCGATGATGGAAAGCTTTACCTGCAGGTTCATTTCCTTTTGCTTCTCCAGTTCGGCTGTGAGTGCACTTCTTTTTTCTTTGATGACGGACATGATATTCTTGAACTCTTCCTCCACACAGTCTGTTTGTGGAACAAAGTTCTCCGCGGCGCCTCCGTTTTCAATGAACAGTTTTCTGGCCGCATCCTGCTCAGCATTGTGCAGCTTGTAGAAAGATTGCTTCAAACCGTCTATTTCAGGTTTTGCCACGTTCTCCACGTCTGCAACCACCTCTTTGAGTTTGGCAAGTATTTCCTCTTTCGTGAGCTTCTGAACTGGCTCTACCGGCTTTTCCGAAACGATTTCTTCAGCGGGAGTTTCTGTTGTTGCCGGTTCAGAAACCTCTGCTGCCTTCTTTTCTTCTTCTAATTCCACCGGCTTTTCGGGGAGATTAGTGTCATGAGTGTCCGTCATTGTATTTACTTTTTTAGAAACGGGTTCCTCCCGTTCGGGTTACATTAGGCTACAAATTAATGAAATAAAATGATTACTTCATACAATTTGCCTTGATTTTTTTCTATTTTCTTGTTTTTATGACAGTAAGACAGTGATACCCATGTACAGCATCATGCCTATAATGTCATTGGTGATGGAGATAAACGGGCCGGTGGCAATGGCCGGGTCAACCTTCAGTTTCTCTAAAGTCATGGGGACTAGCGTTCCGAAGATGGAGGCGAACATGACGACTGCAAAGAGGCTGATGGAGACGGAATAAGTGACCGTAGCCGTAGCTCCGAACCGGATAAAATTATAGATGTATACCAGCAGGGAGATGATGGTGGCATTGATGACCGCCACTACTGCTTCCTTGGCTACCTGCTTGAAGGTGTCTTTGGCATCCAGTGAGCTGTTGGCAAGGCCTTGCACGATGATGGCAGACGACTGGGTTCCCACGTTTCCCCCCGTACCACCAATCAACGGAATATAAAGGGCCATTTCCGGATGGGCGGCGAAAGTCGTGTCGAAGTTACCCAATATCATGGAGTTGCCTATACCACCTAACATACCGATAAGTAACCATGGAAGGCGGGCAGAAGTCTGGCGCATGACATTATCGTCCGTTTCTACATCTTGGGACAAACCGGATGCCAACTGGTAATCACGTTCCGACTGTTCGCGGACTTCGTCCATGACGTCGTCTACGGTAATCTGGCCTACCAGACGCCCGATACTGTCTACAACAGGAGCTGCCACCAAGTCATACTTTTCGATGATTTGTACCACTTCGTCAATGGGGGTATCTACATGGACGGAGATAGGATCTTTCCGCATCACATGCTTTACCTTGGAGACAGAAGGGGAAGTTATCATTTTCTTCAATGGGAATACCCCTTGCAGACGGTCTTCGTCGTCGATGACGTATACGTAGTAAATTTCATCCAGCTTTTCAGCTTGCAGGCGCATTTCCTTCAGGCACTCCGGCATACTCCAGTTTTCATTGACAGTCACCATTTCCGTACCCATCAAACCACCGGCAGTGTCTTCATCATATTTCAGCAGGTCAACGATGTCACCGGCTTGTTCTATATCTTCGATGTGCGAAAGTACTTCCTCCTGCTTGTCTTCATCAAGTTCGCGCATCAGGTCTACGGCATCGTCCGTGTCCATATAATCCACGAAACGCTTGGCAATGGTCTCCGAAGGAAGAAGTTCCAGGAATTCTTTCCGGATGTCTTCGTCCATTTCAACCAGTACGTCCGCTGCCGTTTCGTTGTCAAGGAGGCGGTAAACGAAGCGGGCTTCCTCCAAGCCGAGGTCATTACACAGTTCTGCAATATCCGCCGGGTGAAGGTCTGTCAAAAGTGTTTTGACGTTTTCCGCGTCTTTCTGTTCTATCAGGCTTTTGACTTTGTCTATGTATTCTTCGTCTATTTCCATGATTGTTCGTGTTTGATCACTAATCATTAATCGTTTTCAATGCCTGCTCCACTTGGTTGGTCAGCTGAATAAATTCCTTTACGGACAGTTGTTCCGGGCGTTTATTAAATAATACGTCCTCCGTCAGTGGACAGTCTTTGCCGAGTATCGGCTTTATGGAGTTCCGTAGAGTCTTGCGTCGTTGATTGAACGTGGTTTTCACTACTTGCTTGAACAATTTCTCATCGCATCCTAAATCGTGCGTTTCATTGCGCATCATGCGGATGACGGCACTTTTAACTTTTGGGGGTGGGTTGAAGACATGTTCGTGTACCGTAAACAAGTACTCCACTTTGTACCATGCTTGTATCAGTACGCTTAGGATTCCGTATGTCTTGCTGCCCGGTCCGGCTGCTATGCGCTCGGCTACTTCCTTTTGTATCATACCCGTACAGCAGGGAATCAGGTCCTTATATTCCAGCATTTTGAAGAATATCTGGCTGGAGATATTATAAGGATAGTTTCCCGTCAATACAAAAGCTTGTCCGCCAAACAACCGTTGCAGGTTCATTTTGAGGAAGTCGTCCTCAATGATGTTGTCTTCCAGTTGCGGATAGGCTTCCCGTAGGTAGGCCACTGACTCGTAGTCCAGTTCTACTACTTTGACGTTGCGCTCTTTGGGCAGAAGAAACTGGGTCAGTACCCCCATTCCCGGACCAACTTCGAGGATGGGAATTTCGGGACAGACATCTACCGTGTCGGCGATGTCTTGTGCCACTTTCAGGTCTTTCAGGAAGTGCTGCCCGAGAAACTTTTTAGGTTTAACTACTCTCATGTATCAACTAAATCATTACTTTTGCTCCGTAAATGCAGGCTGTAATGCGAACTACAACCTATCTTTACACGGAGCAAAGGTAGTTCTTTTCAATGAAGAATGAAGAATGAAGAATGAAGAATTTGGGAATATCGTATGAATAAGCTGCTAAAAAAGACATTGAAAATCATCTTACCCATTTTATTAGGTGGTTTTATCCTCTATTGGGTATATCGTGATTTTGACTTTTCAAAGGCAGAAGAAGTTCTCCTTCATCAGACGAACTGGTGGTGGATGTTGTTGTCCTTGTTCTTCGGTGTGATGAGCCATGTGTTACGAGGCTGGCGTTGGAAGCAGACTTTGGAGCCACTGGATGCTCATCCCAAAACAAGCGATTGCGTCGATGCCATTTTCGTATCTTATGCCACCAATCTGGTACTGCCCCGTGTGGGAGAGGTTTCACGTTGTGGAGTACTTGCCAAATATGATAATGTTTCCTTTGCGAAGTCCTTGGGGACGGTGGTGACAGAGCGGTTGGTAGATACGCTTTGCATTCTGCTGATTACGGGGATTACTTTTTTGGTGCAGATGCCCGTTTTTTTCCGTTTTTTTGAGGAGACGGGCACCAAGATTCCTTCGCTGGTGCATCTTGTGACTTCCCCTTGGTTTTATGTGGCTTTTTTTTCTATTATTGGTGTTTTGGTACTTCTCTATTTTCTGTTGCGTATGCTTTCTTTTTTTGAAAAGGTAAAGGGAGTAGTCTTGAATATATGGGAAGGTGTGATGTCGCTTAAGAATGTGAAGAATGTGCCTTTGTTTGTTCTTTACACTTTACTTATTTGGCTATGCTATTTCTATCATTTCTATATAACTTTCTATTGCTTCCAGTTTACGGAGCACCTTAGTTTCCTTGCCGGGCTGGTGATGTTTGTCGGCGGAACGTTTGCAGTTATTGTTCCCACGCCCAACGGGGCAGGACCCTGGCACTTTGCTGTCATCACTATGATGATGCTTTATGGGGTAAATGCTACGGATGCGGGTATATTTGCTCTGATAGTGCATGGCATACAGACGTTGCTGGTGATAGTGTTAGGCATCTACGGGTCGTTGCACCTGGCATTGGCGAATAGGGCAAAGAAATAGACGTTTCTTGTGGTGGGTTCATATATTGTCACTTCTTGTGTTAGAGGACAGAGACAGTACTTATAGAGAGTACTCCTTTAAAAGTACTGTAATACTTCTTTGCAAGTACTTCAGTACTTCCTTATAAGTACTGAAGCCTAAAGGTTGTTGGAAGATTGGTTTCTTTAAACGATATTGTTGCTTGGATATAGAAGTGGGAGAAATTCCTAAATATGGTAGCTATATTAGGTGCAGATGTTCTATCGCAATATGTGAAGATGTAAAAGCCATGTTTAAGATAGCTGATGATTTAGTACTTTAGAAAAATCCCGGTTTATTGTACTTTCCGAGAATAAACCGTTATATTTGCGAAAACTAACTTTTTAGAATTATGAGTACAATCTTACAGTTAGCTCCACAGAATGTATGGAAGCACTTTTATTCACTGACCCAGATTCCCCGTCCGTCAGGACATATGGAGAAGATTACCAAATTCCTTATTGATTTTGGAAAAGGCTTGGGGTTGGAATCATTTGTCGACGAGGTCGGCAATGTTATTATTCGTAAGCCTGCCACTCCGGGTATGGAAAACCGCAAAGGCATCATCCTTCAGGCGCATATGGACATGGTGCCCCAGAAGAACAACGATACTATCCACGATTTTACAACAGATTCCATTGAAACCTATGTTGACGGTGATTGGGTGAAAGCCAAAGGAACTACGCTGGGAGCAGATAATGGTTTGGGAGTGGCTGCCCTTATGGCGGTGCTCGAAGATAATAACTTGAAGCATGGTCCATTGGAAGCCCTGATTACCAAGGATGAAGAAACGGGAATGTATGGTGCATTCGGCTTGAAACCCGGGACTATGCAAGGGGAAATTCTGCTGAACCTTGACTCTGAGGACGAAGGCGAACTCTATATTGGTTGTGCCGGTGGTCTTGATATTACTGCCACTTTGGAATATAAGGAGGAGACGCCTATGGCCGATTTCGTAGCTCGTAAGATTACGTTGAAAGGTTTGCGTGGTGGTCACTCTGGTTTGGAAATCAATGAAGGGCGCGGTAATGCCAATAAATTGCTGGCACGTATCGTACATGATTTGCTGATTGAGTTTGACTCCCAGCTGGCAAGTTTTGAAGGTGGTAATATGCGTAATGCTATCCCTCGCGAAGCACATGCGGTATTGGTGTTCAATCCTGAGGATATGGACGGTTTGGAAGATTATATGAAGGAATACGAGGCACAACTGAATGACGAATATGCTCCGATTGAAAGTGGTATTACCCTGAGTATAGAAGAGGTAACTCTACCCACTGCCGTTGTTCCTTCAGAAATCCAGGATAATATGATTAACGTGTTGATGACTTGCCAGAATGGTGTGATGCGTATGATTCCTACTGTTCCCGATACTGTAGAAACTTCCTCCAATTTGGCTATCGTAATCATTGCAGACGGTAAGGCCGAAGTTCGTATTTTGGCGCGTAGTTCTTGCGATACGATGAAGGATTTCCTGGCAGACAGCCTGACAGCTTGTTTCGCTATGGCAGGTATGAAGGTGGAATTGAGTGGTGGCTATTCTGGATGGCAGCCTAATGTGGATTCTCCTATACTGCATGCCATGAAGCTGTCCTATAAGCAGCAGTTTGGTGTGGAACCTGCCGTGAAGGTTATTCACGCAGGTCTGGAATGCGGTATTATTGGTGCCAATTGTCCAGGACTCGATATGATTTCTTTCGGTCCCACTTTGCGTTCTCCGCATTCACCGGACGAGCGTGCGTTAATTCCTACTGTTTCCAAGTTCTATGATTTCTTGGTGGCTACATTGGAGCAGACTCCTGAAAAGTAGAGAATACTTTATGTAATGAATAGGGGTAGGGTGCTTTATTAAGTATCCTGCCTTTTTTGTCTGTGACAGTTTGTCCTCTTTCTGCCAGAATGTCCCAGACTTATTACAATGGTATGTCAATATCCTTGCACTTTCTCCCTAAAAATTGACCTAAGTCAAGAAATGTGTTATAAAACATGTTTTCTATCCGTTTTTTGCTTGTTATCTTGAACAAAGGCTCTATTTTTGTGTTGTAAAACATGAAAACAATAGAAAACTAGTAGATTTTTTAAGGATAACAAGATTGATTTTAGGAGGATAACAAAATGAAAATGTTAAAGAGTTTTTTTAAGCATGTCGGCGAAGCCGATAAGAACATTTGGGGTTACGTAATGCTTTAAGCATTCCCCCCCCCCTTTCGTGAAGTATTGAATTTTAGTTTTCAGGTATTAGTTTAATTTTTTAAGATTATGAAAAAGAAGATTGCAAATTCATTTAAGCACATTTTTACCGCAGCTGGTAAGAATTGGATGGAGGCAATGAGATATTATAGCCTCCAAATGTGAGTACACTAACATTTAAGTATAGCACAAGGGATATGTTTGCAAACATATCCCTTGTTTTTTTGTAGGAGTAGAATAAGATTTTTTATGTCCAAAAGTACATTTGTTTGAACTTTATTCACTTCCTTTGTTATTAATACAAAGACTAACAAACGAATAATTATGAGAGTAATTCAAAGAATTTGTAGCATATTGTTGCTGCTGGTTACATTTGGGGCTTCGGCATTGTATGCGCAGACGTACGATAAGTTGTGGAAGCAGGTGGAGCAGGCTCAAAAGAAAAGCCTGCCTCAAACAGTGATAAAACTGGCTGATGAAATCTATCGGAAAGGTCGGCAAGAGCAGAATGCTCCGCAAATGTTGAAAGCCTACATTTGTAGGGAGACTTATCAAGAGGGGCTGACTCCGGACAGCCTTTACTCCAGTCTGAAATATATGGAATCTTGGGCACAATCGGAGAGGAATCTGGTGAACAAGGCTATTCTACATTCTTTGTTGGCATATGAATATGCTGACTTGATGCGGAAGAATCGCCGTGTCTTGCTGTCACGTACTTTACTGACTGTTGACGAGGTTCCAGAAGATATCCGTGAGTGGAGTATCAGCCAGTTTGTGGATAAAATAGATAGGTGTAACCGTGCATCCTTGCAGGATTCCATCCGCTTGCTCAATACATCTGCAGAACAATATGTGCCTTTTGTGGTGTTGGAAGACGGTAGCTGGTTCTATGGGCACGATATGTACCATCTATTGGTAAGCCGTGCTGTTGATGCTTATCGGCAGCTGGATGGTTTCAGCGTGGATTCTTTGGTACAGATCCGTATCGAAAGGATTTATCTGGATATGATGAATGCTTATCGCCATCGTGCCGGTTCGGAAGATGCTATGTTGCTCTGTTCTCTTGATTATTGGAACTGGAAGTTGACCGGTGGTATCAGCCAGCAGCCTTATCCTACTTTCCGAATGCGTCAGGAAAAGGCTAATCGGGAATATCTTGAGGTTTTGAATAAATTGATAAAGGAATACGGTTCACGAGAGGTTTGTGCCGAGGTTTACATTCATAAAGCCAACCACCTGCGCCGTTTGGAACCGAAACGCGCTGATGAGGCTCTAAAAGTCTGTGAAGAAGGCTTGAAGCGCTATCCTGCGTATAAGCGTATCAATGAGTTGAAAAATATCCGTGAACAGATTTTACAGCCTGAACTCATTCTGACTATGAATGAAAGCGGTTATCCCGGCGATTCGGTGAATATGAGGCTGCATTATCGTAATGTCGAGGGCTTCACTCTCAACTTATATACCACTACTTTAAGTGAAGTACCTTGGATGGACCATGGTATAAATAAAGATACTTATAGAAAGTATGCCCGGAAGTTTTCTTCCACGCATTTTGGCTTAAAGCCGTTGCCAGGCAAGGATAAATTGCCTGAAGATGTCCCTTATCTTGCCTCGGACACTGTATTTAAGTTCATGATTCCTCGGGAAACGGGAGTCTATATTCTTCAAATAGTACCTGATACTGAAACGGCCCGTACAGATGATAAATTTCTGGTATCTACCCGCTTCAAGGTGCTGACATTGGATTTGGGTGACAACCGTATGGAAGTGGCTAAAATGGAAGCCCCCCAAGGGAAGGGCGAACGGTC
>OAUS01001572.1_pt1 | contig 10706 bp, 8 predicted proteins | sample 1516801 | NCBI WGS metagenome assembly OAUS01 (sample SAMEA2580001, study PRJEB22360) | human gut metagenome | biome: human gut; feature: human-associated habitat; material: faeces | place: Denmark | collected 2008/2010
GACAACTGCCCTAAAATAAATTGCAAATATTCTTTACTTGATGCCATAATCCACATCTCCGTTTCTTTTTACCAACCTTCACAAAAAAACTTCATTTTAATCCATTCTGTGAAGTTCCCATTTTATATTTCACCAATGTTTCAAGCCTGTTATCTCTCCGAACACATGACTTTACAATGTTTCATATAACAAGCAATCCCATATTTTAATATTTTCTCCACTCCGTTTTCTAAAAGCGTCTCCTCATACTTCGTTTCCTCTACTTGTTTCAGGGCTTTTTCGCAGGCATTCAGAAGATTCCCGTCTCCGGCATACTTGATTTCAATGATGATCCCCATTTCACTGTCCTCTGTTTCTATCATAATATCACTGTACCCGTCCCCGGTTTCCCTGTTTGAGAATACTCCCCAGTCTTCTTTGACACCTAAAATGCCGAGCAAAATTCCATGGTAGAAATTCTCTTTTAATGATTTCTCCACAAATGTATCTCGAATACTGATTGTCTTTTTCAAGTACCCTTCAAAAAGACGTTCTACTTTTTCTGCATCTCCGCCTTTCAGTGCATCACAGAGCTGTTTTAACGTATCTCCGTCTTTTGCAACACCTTCCTTAAAATATTCCATGATCTGCGTTTTAAAAATATCCCGTACTTCCAGATTCGGAATTGCAAGTTTGTAATGACTGGCATCCAGTCGCTGCCTTTGTGTTAGATATCCGGTCATAAATAAAAGACTCCAGATATTTTCCACAGACTGATACATTTCCTGATAAGTAAGTTCCTGCCGAATCTCTTTGACAATTTCTTCTCCCGCCAGCAAACGTTCAATCTCGCGCTTTGTTGTAATATTTCCTGACATTTGAATGATTTTCTTGACTGCCTCATTACTACTGGTATGAACCCAATAATTTTCAGGAAAAGCCGCAGCATTCTCTTTTATTTTATCACAATGATTCAATACATCCCATGGACAATAGACATCTGTACTACCAAACCGATATCCATCATACCAGTTTCTCATTTCTTCATAATGATCTTCCCGATCATAATACCGCAGCATTTCTTTGACATCCTCATCCGTAAATCCAAAATACTCATCAAAACGCTCATCTGTAATCGACAACACTTTCAGGTTGTTCAATCCCGTAAAGATACTTTCCTTCGATATTCGCATACACCCGGTCATTACTGCAAATTTCAGGCTGTTATTGGTCTTCAACGTCTGTTCCAGTAAATTACGGATAAGAAAAACCATCTTGTCATAATATCCGTTTTCAAACGCTTTCGCCAATGGAACATCATATTCATCGATCAAAAGGATTACTTTTGTTTCATAGTGTTTCTCCAAAAGTTCTGACAAATTTTTTAAGCTCCAAAAAAGCGTAGCCTCACTCATATTTTCATCAAGAATCGCTCGATATTCTTTCTTCTCGTCCTCGCCCAGTTTATCACTCATTTTAAGGAATCCTGCCTTTTGCACTGCTCCCTTTATGGTCTTGACAGTTAACTCAAATGCAGCCTCATAAGAAGCAGCATTGATGCCTTTTAGTGAGATGGAAATAACTGGATGCTTTCCCATATATTCTTCACATAACTTTTTATCTTTCGAAATCTTCAATCCATCAAAAATGCTCTTGTCGCCCTCTACAGAAAAAAAGTGTTCCAGCATACTCATATTCAGAGATTTACCAAAACGTCTTGGTCTGGTAAATAAATTTACCATTCCCCAGTTGCGGAGCAGTTCAGAGATCAATCCTGTCTTGTCTACATAATAAAAATCATCTTTGATGATCTGTTCAAAATTTTCTATTCCTATCGGGAGTTTTCTTTTCTCTCTGCACATTCTCTTCCTACCTCCTGACAACTATATTATAACAAATGTTTGCCGAAAATCCTATACTTCAGTCTGTACAATTCGGGTAAATTGTTTCTTGCTATTTTCATAATTCAAAATTCCACAACTCTTCATATGGATTTGTTTTTGCAAAACCGATCCGCACGACCCGGCTGCTGAACACTCCAAACTGCTCCTGCAATACCTGAAACGCTGCAAGCATCTCTTCTTTAGAAAGTTTCTTTCCAATCGTTGCGTGGGGAACCCATTGCATCGGACGATAACATTTGTGTACCTTGACATCCGCTGTTTTCAATAACTCCTTATAAACCTTCTCTGACAGTTCTTGCAGGTAAGTATTTAAAACCGGTGAAAGATACAGCACATTCGGGAAAAACGCTCCCACTGAACACCAGATAATCTCCCCGCTTTGAAACATATCTCTCGTTTCTTCAAACAGTGAGATTACCTGATCTTCGCTTCGCGTTTCAAATGCAGAAATCGTCAAATGCGGAGGTACATTTTTCTCGATCATAAATGGATTTCCGCTTCTTTTTGCAACCTGAGTGATGTATCCCTGCATTCGACTGGTCGTTTTTTCATCAAAATAGATCGATACTAAATACATTTACACTGCCTCTCTTCTGATTTTCCATCCTTTTCATATAAAAAGTGTCCGCTCCCACACAGGTCATTCGGACACTTTAATTTTTTCTTCTATATCGTTTAGTACAGCTTCGCTCCGACTTTCTTCGGCTCATACCCCGCTTCTTTTAACGCATTCAAGATCTTCTGCTTATGCTCGGTTCCGAATGCCTCCATCGTGATACGCAGCTCCACAGCCGCATTCCGGTTGGTGCTGACAAACTGATTATGTTCCAGTTTGATGACATTTCCTTTTTCGTTTGCAATGATCGATGCCACTCTTACCAGTTCGCCCGGCTTGTCCGGAAGAAGCACTGCAACCGAGAAAATACGGTCTCTCTGGATCAATCCATGCTGTACGATAGAAGACATGGTGATCACATCCATATTTCCGCCGCTTAACACGCAGACCGCTTTTTTGCCTTTCAAATCCAGCTGTTTTAATGCTGCCACAGAAAGGAGTCCTGAATTTTCTACGATCATCTTATGGTTCTCCACCATATCCAGAAATGCTCCGACTAATTCATCGTCATCCACCAGAAGAATCTGATCTACATATTTCTGCACATATGGCAGATTCTGTTTTCCGACCGCTTTTACCGCAGTACCGTCCGCAATCGTGTTGGCACTTGGAAGTTCCACCACTTCTCCGGCCTTTAACGCCGCAGTCATGCTCGCCGCTTCTCTCGGCTCCACACCGATCACCTGAATCTTTGGATTGAGCATCTTGGCAAGTGTCGCCACTCCTGTGATCAGTCCGCCACCGCCGATCGGAACCAGAATATAGTCCACCGTCGGGAGCTCCTGAATGATCTCCATTGCAATCGATCCCTGCCCGGTCGCCACATCCAGATCATCAAAAGGATGGACAAACGTATAACCATGTTCTTCCGCAAGCTTGTATGCATACGCACAGGCATCATCGTAGACGTCTCCATAGAGGATCACTTCCGCGCCATAGCTTTTGGTACGGTTTACCTTAATCAGAGGAGTTCCGATCGGCATTACGATCGTTGCCCTGCAGCCATAACGTTTTGCCGCATACGCAACGCCCTGCGCATGATTTCCCGCAGATGCCGTGATCAGTCCTTTACTTCTGTCTTCTTCTGACAATGTGCTGATCTTGTAGTAGGCTCCGCGCAGCTTATACGCTCCTGTATGCTGCATATTTTCCGGTTTCAGATAAATCCTGGCACCTGTTTGGGCGCTCAGATATTCGCTGTACACCAGCTTTGTCGGAGTCGTCACCTGTTTTACTACTTCACTTGCTTCTTCAAATTTCTCCAAAGTCAACATCTTCCATCCCTCTTTCTGTCATTTTGACATATTTTTATTCTTCTGTTTCTTCCGTCTTGGAATCACTGTAAAACAACGCATTGACAAATTCATCTGCATCAAACTTCTGCAGATCATCAATAGATTCTCCAACCCCGATATATTTGACCGGAATTCCAAGTTCTGACTGGATTGCCACTGCGATTCCGCCTTTGGCTGTTCCATCCATCTTCGTCAGGATCACCCCTGTGATATCTGCAACCTCATTGAACTCTCTTGCCTGAGCCAGTGCATTCTGTCCGGTGGTCGCATCCAAAACAACCAGCGTCTCTCTGTACGCTTCCGGATATTCCCGGTCAATCACGCGGTTGATCTTTTTCAGTTCTTCCATCAAGTTCTTTTTATTGTGAAGGCGTCCTGCTGTATCGCACAATAAAATATCCGCTTTTCTTGCGCGCGCTGCTGCCACTGCATCAAACACAACAGAAGCCGGATCTGCACCTTCCTGGCCGCCGATCATCTCTACTTCTGCACGGTTGGCCCATTCTTTTAACTGCTCTCCAGCAGCTGCACGAAATGTATCTGCAGCTGCCAGAATGACTCTTTCTCTGAATTTCCCTGCCAGTTTTCCAATGGTGGTCGTCTTTCCCACTCCGTTGACTCCGATCACAAATACAACGGACTGTCTCTCCTCAAATTCGTAAGCAGTCTCTCCCACATCCATCTGCTCTTTGATGCTGTCAATCAGAAGCTGTCTGCAGGCAGCAGGTTCTTTGATATGCTGCTCTTTCACTTTCCGGCGCAGATCCTCTATAATCTCCGTCGTAGTATGTACTCCAAGATCTCCCATGATCAGAGTCTCTTCCAGCTCCTCATAAAAGTCCTCATCAATTTTGGAAAATCCGTGAAAAATACTGTCCATTCCGGATACGATATTATCTCTTGTCTTTGTCAGACCTGAGACAAGTCTTCTAAAAAACCCTTTCTTCTCTTCCATATGCTCTCCTTCCTTTTTTCTGACATCAGGTCAGATCTTCCTCCAGCAGATCTACAGATACCAGTGTGGAAATTCCTTTTTCCTGCATGGTGATTCCATAGAGCCTGTCTGCTGCCGTCATCGTTCCTCTTCTGTGAGTGATGACGATAAATTGAGTATGTTTTGTCAGCTTGTGCAGATACTGCGCAAACCGGTCTACATTACTGTCATCCAGTGCCGCCTCGATCTCATCCAGAAGACAGAACGGAGACGGTTTCAGATTCTGGATCGCAAATAACAGCGAAATGGCTGTCAATGCTTTTTCTCCACCGGAAAGCTGCATCATATTCTGCAGTTTTTTTCCAGGCGGCTGCGCAATGATCCGAATTCCTGCCTCCAGGATATCCTCGTCCTCCATCAGTTCCAGCGTTCCCTTTCCGCCGCCGAACAGTTGCTTGAAGACCGCATCAAACTCTTTTGATATTCTTGCAAACTGTTCCTCAAACTGAGCACGCATTGCCGCGTCCAGCTCTGCAACAATCTGAATCAGCGTTTCTTTTGCCTCGACCAGATCCTCATGCTGTTCTTTTAAAAATTCATAACGCTCGGCAACCTGCTTATAATCCTCAATCGCATTGACATTGACGTTTCCAAGCTTACGGATCTCTCCTTTTAAAAACAGAATCTGTTTTTTCATAAATGCACGGTCTGTCAGTGTCTCATCCCGCAGCTTCAAAGCGCCATTGTAGGTAATCTCATACTCTTCCCACATATAGTTCATTTGTTTTTCGGATGCTTCCTCGCAATCCTCTTTCTGGCTTTCAAGTCTGAATAACTCTTTGTCCAGCTCTGCCATATGACCGGACAGCGCTTCTCTTTGTTCCAGAAACGCCTTATGCTTCTGATTCAGCGCTTCTCTGTTTTCGGTCTGTCCCGTGATTTCTGTCTCAATTTCAGAAAATATCTCTGTGGATTCTTCGATTGTTTTTTTCAGATCCTGAATCTTCTCTTCTCTCTGACTGATTTCTTCCGCTGTATTTCCTTTATTCTGATCCAGCTCTCCGGCTTCTTTCTTTAAACGAAGCATCTCCTGATCGATACGTGCAATATTCTCCTTGATAAAAAGATCCTGTTGCTGCAAACCTGCCAGCGATAAATGTACCTCTTCAGACTGTTTCAGCTGTGCAGCTTCTGCCTCGCGGTGAATTTCCAACTGCTTCTGCAATTCTTCGATTTTCTGATTCAGTGCAGCTTCCAGTTCTTTTGACGCTTCCAATTCAACCTGAATCGACTCCCCGTTTTCACGGATCTCCCGCAGCGTTATTTCCAGTTCTTCCTGTTCTTTTGCATAGCTTTCACAACGTTGTCTGGATTCCGTCTGCTGCCTTTGCACCTGTTCCACATTCATCCGTGCCGTATTCTGACGGACAGATGCTTCTGTGATCTTCTGCTGGATCTCATCAATCCCGGCATAACATTCTGCTCTCTGTGCCTTAATCGCACTGATCGAGTGCTCCATCTCTTCCATGTCACGCTTTAACAGCTTTACTGTTTTTTCAAACTCCTCGATCTCGCGGCGTCTGCTTAACAGATTACTGGAGTTCTTAAACGCACCTCCGGTCATGGAACCTCCCGGATTGATCAGCTCTCCTTCCAGAGTAACCAGTCGGAGGGATTGCTTATATTTTCTTGCGATCCGGATTCCACAGTCAATATTCTCCACCACAATAGTCCGGCCGAGAAGCTGTTTCGCCAGTCCGAGAAAACGCTCTTCCACATGCACCAGCGTATGGGCAAGTCCGATCACGCCTGTTTCTTTTAGTGCATCCATCTGCCACAGCTCTGCGCCGCCCTGCATACTTGTCAGAGGCAGAAATGTCGCGCGTCCGTACTTATTCTGCTTCAAATATGCGATCATCCGCTTTGCAGTCTCTTCATCGTCCGTCACAATATTCTGGATACTGCCTCCAAGCGCTGTCTCTACTGCAATTTCATATTCTTTTTCTACCTTGATGATGTCCGCCACAACACCGATCAGACCTTTTTCCCGGTCCTTGCAGCTCATAACACGACGGATGCTGTTTCCGTATCCGTCATATCGTTCTGTAATATTTTTCAGCGACTCCAGTCTGGAGGATTCTCTGTGATATGCAGTCTGACCGATCCGCAATTTTTCCTGCTTCTCATCCAATTGGCGCTGAAACTCTGCGATGTTCTGTTCATTGACAGAGATCAGATCCTGAAACGCCTGAATCTCCGCTGTGATCTCTTCGAATCCCCGTCTTTGCTGCTCTAATTCCCGTCCATACTGCTCTGCCTCACTGGACACTTCCAGAATCTCTCTGTGGATCTGAGCCCTTCTGGTCGTGATCTGCTGCTGTGTGGTATCAAAATGCTGGATCTTCGCCTGCGTCGATGCCCGGTTATTCAAAAGCCGCATAATCTCTTCTTTACTCTGCTCGATCTCCATCGTCTCTTCTGCAATCTGTGACTGCACCTGGATCAGCTGCTCTTTTGCATCCGTATCCTGATTGGATATCCGCTCCAACTGTCCGTGGATCGCTTCGCTGTCCTTTACAAATCCGGCTTTCTGCTCCTTCTTGGCATCCCACTCCTGCTGGATCGTACGGCGGCGATTCGCATAATGTTCTTCATTGATCCTGGCTGTATTGATCTGCTCTTTTAAAACATTGATCTGTCCTTCCAGCTGCTGCTTCAAAAGCGTTGTCTCATTCAGCTGGTTCTTCGATTTTTCGATCGCTGCATCAATCTCTTCCACCTGTGTCTCCACAGCCTGATATTGTTCTTTTGTTTCTTCATAGCGACTCTTTGCCGCTTCCATCTCATCAGAAGTAATCCGGACTTTTTCTTCCAGACCCTGAAGCTGATCCTTTAAACGCTCTGTCTCCAAAAGAAACATATGAATATCATAAACCTTCAGCTCTTCCTTCTTCTTCAGGTATTCTTTTGCCACTGCAGACTGCTTTTCCAACGGTCCGATCTGTTTCTCAAGCTCTGAGAGAATATCACTGACCCGGGTCAGATTGTTCTGTTCTTCTTCCAGCTTTTTCAGGGAAAGCGTTTTGCGGCGCTTGAATTTTACAATTCCGGCTGCCTCATCAAACAATTCTCTTCTCTCTTCCGGTTTTCCGCTCAGAATCTTATCGATCTGTCCCTGCCCGATGATCGAATATCCTTCTTTTCCGATTCCGGTATCATAAAACATCTCATTGATATCTTTGAGTCTGCATCCGGTTCCGTTGATCAGATACTCACTCTCACCGGAGCGGTATAGCTTTCTTGTCACTGTCACTTCCGAATAATCCACAGGGAGCTGATGATCCGAGTTGTCCAGTGTGATGGCTACCGAAGCATAACTCAACGGCTTTCTGTTTTCCGTTCCGGAAAAAATGACATCCTGCATGGAACCGCCTCGAAGCTGCTTTGCTCTCTGCTCTCCCAGCACCCAGCGGACTGCATCTGCCACATTGCTCTTTCCACTTCCGTTTGGGCCCACGATTCCCGTAATTCCATTGTGAAACTCAAATTTGATCCGATTGGCGAAAGATTTAAATCCCTGTACCTCAATACATTTTAAATACATAAAACACCCGCTTTAGTTTTGTTTTTTCAGCTTCAGAATTGCCTTGTAAGCGGCTTCCTGTTCCGCTGCTTTTTTCGTCCGTCCGCTTCCTGTCCCATAGACAGTCTCCCCGATCTTCACTTCCACAGTGAAAGATTTGTTGTGGTCCGGACCTTCTTCTTTAATCAGGTGATAAGAGATTCCCTCTTCCATATCAGCCTGTACGATCTCCTGCAAAATAGTCTTGCTATCATAAAAGAGTTTTTTGTTCTCCAGATCTGTCAGGATAAACCGATGAATAAACTCTTTTGCATTAGTAAAACCACCGTCCAGATAAATCGCGCCGATCAGAGCCTCCATCGCATCCGATGTCACAGACGGCCTCTGACGTCCTCCTGTCGCTTCTTCTCCCTTTCCGAGAAGCAGATAACTGCCCAGTTCGATCTCCCGTGCACAAAATGCCAGAGAAGGCTCACACACCATACTCGCTCTTGTTTTTGTCAGCTTTCCTTCCGATACTTTCGGTGATTCAAGAAATAAAAATTCACTGGACACCAGCTCTAAAACTGCATCCCCTAAAAATTCCAGTCTCTCATTGCAATGATATTTTTCCAGATGCTTTTCATTTGTATAAGAACTGTGCATCATCGCCTGCTCCAGCAATGAAAAATCCTGAAACTCATATCCTATCTTTTTTTCCAGCTCTTTTAAATTTTTCTTCATATTTTTCCCTTTATCTAAAACTTTTTGTTCCGGCCTGAATAATACAGTTTGGGTGCGCGACAGAATCACGCACCCAAACCGATCGCCAGAGACAAAAATCTCTTCTTGCCTTTTATTCTACTACTTTTTTAATCTGGTCTACTGCATCCTGCACTGTTGAAATCTTTTCAGCCTCATCGTTGTCGATCTCAATGTCGAATTCTTCTTCAATTCCCATGATAATCTGGAAAATATCCAGTGAGTCAGCTCCTAAATCATCCACAAATGTAGTCTCCGGATGAATGTCATCCTTAGAAACGTTCAGCACGTCTGCGATAATATCCTGTAATTTTTCAAATTCCATAGTTTTCTTTCCTTTCTTTGTCCCATTAATCTTCTTTTTTTTCTTCCTGTGCGGACTGGATCGATTCGCGGATCTTCTCGTTGATCTGCTGATTTTTAAATGTCACACACTGGATGATTGAATTACATACTTCTTTTGAAGTAGAACTTCCGTGAGTCTTGACGACCAGCCCATTCAACCCCAGAAGAGGAGCTCCTCCATACTCGCTGGCATCAAAATCCTTTAATGTAGCTTTCAGTGCCGGCTTCACAAGAAGCGCACCGATCTTACTACGCAGAGACGTCATCATGCCGGCTTTGATCTTCTTCGTCAGAGCTCCGCCGACACCTTCATACAGCTTCAGGATCACATTCCCTACAAACGCTTCCGAAACGATCACATCCGCAGCTCCGTACGGAATATCTCTCGCTTCTACGCTGCCGATAAAGTTAATATCCCTGCAGTTTTTTAAAAGCGGAAATGTCTCTTTTACAAGCGCGTTTCCCTTTTCCTCTTCCGCACCGATATTCACGATTCCAACTGTGGGATTCTTCTTTCCTACCACATGTTCCATGTAAATCGATCCCATCTTCGCAAACTGCACCAGATGAGACGGTCTTGCATCTACATTCGCTCCGCAGTCAATCAGGAGAGATACTCCCTTCATCGTTGGGATCAGCGGTGCAAGCGGAGGTCTCTCCACGCCCTTAATCCTTCCTACGATCACCTGTCCGCCGACAAGAATCGCCCCGGAACTTCCTGCAGATACAAATGCATCTGCTTCGCCCTTTTTCACCAGATTCATCGCTACTACGATAGAAGAATCTTTTTTTCTCCGAATCGCCATGACCGGCGGCTCTGCCGTTTCGATCACTTCCGATGCCGGAATGATCTCAATCCGGTCTTTGGGATAAGTATATTCTGATAACGCCTTTTTCAGCAGTGCTTCCTGCCCTGTAAGCAGAATCTTAATATCATCTCTTTTATTAACAGCTTCTATCGCACCTTTTACCATCTCTGCGGGAGCATGATCGCCTCCCATGGCATCCAGTGCAACTCTTGTAATATCAGACATTTCTCTTCCTCCTAACGCTACTGCATACATTCTACTAAACATCATCCCAAAAATCAATATAAAAGGCTGATTTTAAGATACGAAAAATGGGGACTTTTTTGCAAAGTCCCCATTCCTTAATATCATTTTCAATTAGTCAACTGAAACGATTTCACGTTTGTTGTATGCTCCGCATGCTTTACATACTCTGTGAGGCATCATAAGCTCGCCACATTTGCTGCATTTTACCAGGTTTGGAGCACTCATCTTCCAGTTTGCTCTTCTCTTATCTCTTC
>OAUS01001579.1_pt1 | contig 10650 bp, 6 predicted proteins | sample 1516801 | NCBI WGS metagenome assembly OAUS01 (sample SAMEA2580001, study PRJEB22360) | human gut metagenome | biome: human gut; feature: human-associated habitat; material: faeces | place: Denmark | collected 2008/2010
ACACGAAAAATCCAGACGGCGGGCATGAGCGCCTGATGCGGGACGGCGAGGGCAACGTTTTAAAGCGGGTACACCCAAATGCCTACGATTCTTGCAGGGATGACGGGGAGGGAACCACCTATGACTATGACAGCGATGGGAACAACATCCGCATCCATTACCCGGACGGGGGATGCGAGCGCATCTTCTATGACAGTGAGGGCAACCGGATCCGCCATGTGATGCCGGAATCCTACGACCCGCAGACCGACGACGGGGAAGGCTTTACGTACACCTATGACGCCTGCAGCCGGCTGACCGGGGTGACGGGACCAGACGGGGTGCGTCAGGCGTCGTACACTTATGACCCTGCGGGTAACCTCACGGAGGAAACGGATGCAGAGGGACGCTGCACCTACCGCAGCTATACCGCATTTGGGGAACTGAAAGAGCAGTTAAAGCCCGCGCTCGAGAAAGACGGCGTGATGCTCTATGAGAGGACCACCTGGCAGTACGACCGGTGTGGAAACGTGCTGCTGGAACAGCGACATGGCGGGTACTGGGACAGCAACGGCGGGCTGGTGAAGGAGGACGGCGCCGGACTGGCGCTGCGCTTCACCTACGACAGCAGAAACCGCAGGATCCGTGTGGAGGACGGGCTGGGGGCAGTCATTTCCTACCGCTACGACGTGCAGGGAAAGCTGGTTTATGAAGAGAAGGCAGTTTCCAAAGAGGTGCGTCAGGTCATCCATTACGGCTATGACCGTGCAGGAAGGCTCACGGAGCGGAAGGAGGAGCTCGACAGCGGGCTTGCACCGCTGGAGGGAGAGCCGCGTTATGCGGTGACCCGCTACCGGTATGACGGAAATGGAAACCGCACCGGGATCGTGACGCCGGAGGGGTACCGTATCCTCCGCAGCTATGACACCTGCGACCGTCTGGTAGCGGAGCGCGTCGTGGACGATAAAAACGGAATCGACCGGACGACATCAGTCACCTATGATTATGCTGGGAACATTACAAGGATTGTCCGCAGTGGAAAGGGACTGGGGGAATGGGAACAGGGATACGGTTATGACCTGAAAGACCGCATTGTCCATGTGAAGGACTGTCTCGGACCTGTATTTTCCTACGAATACGATAAAAACGACCGGAGAATCGCGGAGACCCTGCCGCAGACCGGCATGACGGAGAATGGAAAATCAGGATACCCGAAAAACCAGAACCGGTACCGTTATGATGTGTACGGCAGGCTTCTGACCAGAACAGACGGTTCCGGCACGGTGCAGGAGGAGAACCGGTATCTTCCCGATGGAAGGCTGGCGCTCTCCAGAGAGGCAGACGGGCAGGAGATCCGGTATGCATACGGCGCGCATGGCAGGGAGGAGGAGACAAGCACCGCAAGAAGCAGGAAGGCGGGGCGTGCCGCCCAGAAATACCGCTATGACAGCCGTGGAAGGATCACGGGTGTTGTAAACGGCAACGGCAATGAGACCGGCTATGACCTGGACGCATGGGGACGCATCCAAAACATCCGCCAGGCAGACGGCGGGGAGGAAGGCTATACCTATGACTTTGCGGGCAATGTCACCGGTACCAGGGATGCCAACGGCGGCGTGATCACCTACCGCTACAACAGTCAGGGAAAGGTCTGCGAGATCACCGACCAGGAGGGCAACAGCGAGACCTTCCGGTATGACCGTGAGGGGCGCATGGTACTCCATGTGGACCGCAACGGCAGTGAAGTCCGCACCACCTACAACGTGGACGGGAATCCGGTGCTTGAGACCGGAACGGACCGAAACGGGGAGAACCGTGTCACAAGAAGTTTTGAATATGACGCGTCAGGCAATGTCAGGAAAGCAGTGGCAGGAGGCTTCTGCTACACGTATGAGTACCGCCCGGACGGGAAGCTGCTGAAAAAGTCAGCGTCCGGCAGGACAATCCTCTCGTGCAGCTACCATGCAGACGGTAGTCTGGAAAGCCTGACGGATGCCAGCGGAAAGCCGGTGTTTTATGAGTACGACTGGCGCGGGAATTTATCCGGTGTGAGAGATGAGAATGGAGATATGCTGGCTGCGTATGCCCATACACCGGGAGGAAAGTTAAAGGAGATCTGCCACGGCAATGGTCTTTGCACCCGCTATGAATACGATACGGATGGGAATATGATCCATCTGCATTTCCAGAGGGAAAACGGGGAAACTATCTCCGACCTATGGTATGAATATGACCTGAACGGAAACCGAACCCTGAAAACGGGGAAATGCATACTTTCCGGTGACAGTCTGACGGATTTGGCGGTATCCTACCGTTATGATTCTATGGATCGTCTGACAAGTGAGAGCCGGGATGGGGAGGAAACCGCATATTCTTACGATTTCTGCGGAAACCGCCTGAAAAAGCTGGATAAAAGCGGGACGGAGGAGTATCATTATAACCGGAAAAACCAGTTAATCTGCCGCTTTTCTGAAAAAGAGAAAACCGCATACCGTTATGACCTGCAGGGAAACCTGCTGGAAGCAGCCGGGGCAGAGGGAACAGAGGTATTTTCGTACAATGTGTTTCACCAGCAGACAGCTGTGACAATGTCGGATGGAAAGCGCTTGGAAAATCAGTATGACGCAGAGTATCTGCGTGCCGGAATGGTGGAAAACGGAACAGTTACAACTTTTTCATACCATAACGGGGAACTCCTGGCAGAGAGCAGTCCAGAAGGTGATACCATAAGCCGTTATATTCCCGGGTATGGGGTGGCGGCAGGGTGGAACCGGGAAAAGAGTGGTTATCACTACTACCATCTGGACGAGCAGAACAGCACTGCCTACATCACGGGAGGCAGCTGTGAGATAGAAAACCGGTACGAGTACGATGCGTTTGGCGTGCTCAAAAACAGCATGGAAGAGTTCCACAACAGAATCCTCTACACGGGACAGCAGTATGACCAGACCAGCGGGCAGTATTATCTGCGGGCGAGATTTTACAATCCGGTGATTGGAAGGTTTGTGCAGGAGGATGAGTACCGCGGGGACGGGCTGAATCTGTATGCGTACTGTAAGAATAATCCGGTGGTGTACTATGATCCGAGTGGGTACAAGGATAAACGTCAGACCCCATGCAAGGAAGAAACAAGTGTGGGGGATTCTAATACTCAAAGAAATGGTGTCCCTGTAAAAGAAAAAACTAAGACATCAAATGGATTAGATTACCAATCAAATCCCAAGCACACTCCAGGTCAACCTGGCAATAGACCTAATGCGGGAATAGAACCTAAAAATTCCTTGGATTTATTTGGAGAATCAGTTCCGTCTACATTAAAGCCAAATCAAAGGTTTACTTATGATGCGGAAACTAGCACGCTACATCGTTTTTACAATGATGGAAATGGCACATGGCATTGGAGTGGTTCTACGAATCAAGGAGCAAATTCTATTACAGGGAGTCAGGTTCCAAATGATATAAAAAATATATTTGGCTTATCAAAAAAAGGATGGTAGTTATGATATTAGGGAATCCATATAAGTTTTCAGTATTTATTAGCACAATAAAAGAATGGAATATAGATAATGAATTTTGTAATGGAGTTTTGCTCTTTTGCATTGAAGGAAACATCTTTCCTAAAAAAATTGTTACTGCGACTCTTAAATATGAGATTCAGTTATTAAAAGAAAAATTGAGGAATCTTATTATTAATGAAAGGTTATATAATATGCAAAGAGATAAAGCCTTTGCCGAAATATATAATATTACATTTCCGGAGGATATAAGCATTGACAATGATTACCGCTTTGATATAACGCCAGAGTCATTTGCGGATGAAAACTGTTATGTTTTTGCAGTTAGTAATGGAAAAGAAGTACGCATTATGGCAACGAAGCTGAATTATATTGTGGAAGAGTCGAGACATGAACTTAGTAATATAGATATAAGCGAAACATTTATTGAAATTGAAGATTTAAACCAGATAATATCGCAATTAGAGATCTACTAATTATTTGTAATGAGATTAAAGACATTCGCCCGGCTTTGCCGAGCGATGTCCTCAGAGGTTATGCGTTTTCCAGCATGACATCTTTAACCTGCACACTTTTCGACCCTGGTCAATGTGTATGATCTGTGCGGAAACCGCCTGAAAAAGCTGGATAAAAACGGGACGGAGGAGTATCATTATAATCGGAAAAACCAGCTGATCTGCCGCTTTTCTGAAAAAGAGAAAACCGCATACCGTTATGACCTGCAGGGAAACCTGCTGGAAGCAGCCGGGGCAGAGGGAACAGAGGTATTTTCGTACAATGTGTTTCACCAGCAGACAGCTGTGACAATGTCGGATGGAAAGCGCTTGGAAAATCAGTATGACGCAGAGTATCTGCGTGCCGGAATGGTGGAAAACGGAACAGTTACAACTTTTTCATACCATAACGGGGAACTCCTGGCAGAGAGCAGTCCAGAAGGTGATACCATAAGCCGTTATATTCCCGGGTATGGGGTGGCGGCAGGGTGGAACCGGGAAAAGAGTGGTTATCACTACTACCATCTGGACGAGCAGAACAGCACTGCCTACATCACGGGAGGCAGCTGTGAGATAGAAAACCGGTACGAGTACGATGCGTTTGGCGTGCTCAAAAACAGCATGGAAGAGTTCCACAACAGAATCCTCTACACGGGACAGCAGTATGACCAGACCAGCGGGCAGTATTATTTGAGGGCAAGGTTTTACAATCCGGTGCTGGGAAGGTTTGTGCAGGAGGATGTGTACCGCGGGGACGGGCTGAATCTGTATGCATACTGTAAGAATAATCCGGTGGTGTACTATGATCCGAGTGGGTACAAGGTAGAGGAGTATATTGATCCAGGTACTTTGGAAGGATTGACCGCGACACAGAAACGCAATATGCCAGGAATTGTGACGGGCACTTTTACAAGTGGTTATAAAGAACTAGGAATGACAATTATCAGTGCTGATAAAACTACAATTACAATACCTCAAAGCGTTGCAAAACAGCTGGTTGGAAAACAATATAGTAGCTTTGGACAGTTTCGTGAGGATTTTTGGAAAGCAATGGCAAAATGTGAATATATATCGGAGTTTTCCGCAGGTGATTCTTGGGCAATGGAGCACGGGTACTCGCCTAGAGTACACGATCGCACTTTATATGATGCACAATTTGGTAAAGGGTATAATTTAGATCACATAATTGAAATTCAAGATGGGGGAAACGTATATGACTTAGATAATCTTGCAATTGTAGCACCACACACACATGCTGAAAAAACTAAAGAGGAAAGGGAAAAACGTAAGAAGTGTAAAGATAATTAAACAATTTCTAAATGAAATATATAGGAAATAATAAATAATGTAACGATTTAACATATTTTGGAGGCGTAATGATGACAAGAAAAGAAGTAGAAAGAATTGTTGGGATTTTTAAAAATCATGGTATAGACAAAGAAACAGGGAAAAGAGTGAAAGAAAATGTTATACATGATTTTTTGGACGAAATAGACGATTTGATGGGATATGAAGGAGCTTCTGAAGTTATATTTGTACCGGAAGAGTATGGTCTTGACAAAGAAGCAACAATTCAAGAAATTGTAGATTATATATTGGAAAATCAAAACATCGGGTGAAAAGAAAAATATTGTGGTCAAATATTATCGTAAGAAAGATATGCTAGATTGATCATGATATATTATAGAGCATAACTGGTGTAAGGCAATTGTTTCAAGAAGGTGAACCCGATACGTATGGTATGTATCTGGACGACGGGGAAGGCTTTACTTACACCTATGACGCCTGCAGCCGGCTGACCGGGGTGACGGGACCAGACGGGGTGCGTCAGGCGTCGTACACTTATGACCCTGCGGGTAACCTCACGGAGGAAACGGATGCAGAGGGACGCTGCACCTACCGCAGCTATACCGCATTTGGGGAACTGAAAGAGCAGTTAAAGCCCGCGCTCGAGAAAGACGGCGTGATGCTCTATGAGAGGACCACCTGGCAGTACGACCGGTGTGGAAACGTGCTGCTGGAACAGCGACATGGCGGGTACTGGGACAGCAACGGCGGGCTGGTGAAGGAGGACGGCGCCGGACTGGCGCTGCGCTTCACCTACGACAGCAGAAACCGCAGGATCCGTGTGGAGGACGGGCTGGGGGCAGTCATTTCCTACCGCTACGACGTGCAGGGAAAGCTGGTTTATGAAGAGAAGGCAGTTTCCAAAGAGGTGCGTCAGGTCATCCATTACGGCTATGACCGTGCAGGAAGGCTCACGGAGCGGAAGGAGGAGCTCGACAGCGGGCTTGCACCGCTGGAGGGAGAGCCGCGTTATGCGGTGACCCGCTACCGGTATGACGGAAATGGAAACCGCACCGGGATCGTGACGCCGGAGGGGTACCGTATCCTCCGCAGCTATGACACCTGCGACCGTCTGGTAGCGGAGCGCGTCGTGGACGATAAAAACGGAATCGACCGGACGACATCAGTCACCTATGATTATGCTGGGAACATTACAAGGATTGTCCGCAGTGGAAAGGGACTGGGGGAATGGGAACAGGGATACGGTTATGACCTGAAAGACCGCATTGTCCATGTGAAGGACTGTCTCGGACCTGTATTTTCCTACGAATACGATAAAAACGACCGGAGAATCGCGGAGACCCTGCCGCAGACCGGCATGACGGAGAATGGAAAATCAGGATACCCGAAAAACCAGAACCGGTACCGTTATGATGTGTACGGCAGGCTTCTGACCAGAACAGACGGTTCCGGCACGGTGCAGGAGGAGAACCGGTATCTTCCCGATGGAAGGCTGGCGCTCTCCAGAGAGGCAGACGGGCAGGAGATCCGGTATGCATACGGCGCGCATGGCAGGGAGGAGGAGACAAGCACCGCAAGAAGCAGGAAGGCGGGGCGTGCCGCCCAGAAATACCGCTATGACAGCCGTGGAAGGATCACGGGTGTTGTAAACGGCAACGGCAATGAGACCGGCTATGACCTGGACGCATGGGGACGCATCCAAAACATCCGCCAGGCAGACGGCGGGGAGGAAGGCTATACCTATGACTTTGCGGGCAATGTCACCGGTACCAGGGATGCCAACGGCGGCGTGATCACCTACCGCTACAACAGTCAGGGAAAGGTCTGCGAGATCACCGACCAGGAGGGCAACAGCGAGACCTTCCGGTATGACCGTGAGGGGCGCATGGTACTCCATGTGGACCGCAACGGCAGTGAAGTCCGCACCACCTACAACGTGGACGGGAATCCGGTGCTTGAGACCGGAACGGACCAAAACGGGAAGAACCGTGTCACAAGAAGTTTTGAATACGACGCGTCAGGCAATGTCAGGAAGGCGGTGGCAGGAGGCTTCTGCTACACTTATGAGTACCGCCCGGACGGGAAGCTGCTGAAAAAGTCAGCGTCCGGCAGGACGCTTGTTTCCTGCACCTATTTTTCGGACGGCAGTCTGGAAAGCCTGACGGACGCCAGCGGAAAGCCGATGTTTTATGAGTATGACTGGCGTGGAAACCTCTCAGCCGTGAAGGACGGGAATGGGGAGACGCTGGCAGAGTATGCCCATACACCGGGAGGAAGGTTAAAGGAGATCCGCCACGGTAATGGTCTTTGCACCCGCTATGAATACAATACGGATGGGAATATGATCCATCTGCATTTCCAGAGGGAAAACGGGGAAACTATCTCCGACCTATGGTATGAATATGACCTGAACGGAAACCGAACCCTGAAAACGGGGAAATGCATACTTTCCGGTGACAGTCTGACGGATTTGGCGGTATCCTACCGTTATGATTCTATGGATCGTCTGACAAGTGAGAGCCGGGATGGGGAGGAAACCGCATATTCTTACGATTTCTGCGGAAACCGCCTGAAAAAGCTGGATAAAAGCGGGACGGAGGAGTATCATTATAACCGGAAAAACCAGTTAATCTGCCGCTTTTCTGAAAAAGAGAAAACCGCATACCGTTATGACCTGCAGGGAAACCTGCTGGAAGCAGCCGGGGCAGAGGGAACAGAGGTATTTTCGTACAATGTGTTTCACCAGCAGACAGCTGTGACAATGTCGGATGGAAAGCGCTTGGAAAATCAGTATGACGCAGAGTATCTGCGTGCCGGAATGGTGGAAAACGGAACAGTTACAACTTTTTCATACCATAACGGGGAACTCCTGGCAGAGAGCAGTCCAGAAGGTGATACCATAAGCCGTTATATTCCCGGGTATGGGGTGGCGGCAGGGTGGAACCGGGAAAAGAGTGGTTATCACTACTACCATCTGGACGAGCAGAACAGCACTGCCTACATCACGGGAGGCAGCTGTGAGATAGAAAACCGGTACGAGTACGATGCGTTTGGCGTGCTCAAAAACAGCATGGAAGAGTTCCACAACAGAATCCTCTACACGGGACAGCAGTATGACCAGACCAGCGGGCAGTATTATCTGCGGGCGAGATTTTACAATCCGGTGATTGGAAGGTTTGTGCAGGAGGATGAGTACCGCGGGGACGGGCTGAATCTGTATGCGTACTGTAAGAATAATCCGGTGGTGTACTATGATCCGAGTGGGTATGATAGTCAATACCCATGTAAGGAAGAAATGAGTGCAGGTGCTGGAGAGAGTGGTAGTTCTTCGGGTAAGTATCAGGTTGGTGCATATCAAGATATAAAAGGTGTGGAAGGTTTGGATGCTCATCATGTAGGACAAAAAGCATTGATGAAAAAGGTGGTTGCAGATTATGATGAGTTAACGGCACCTGCAATTAATGTTCCGAAACTGGGACATACAAAGAGACATCCAGAAAGAGGGATTGTATCAAGGAGTACAAAGGGGATAACTAATGCAAGACAATTACTTGCAAGAGATTTATTTGAATTAAAGAGGGTATATCCTGACATACCTAATTCTGCACTGAAGGAATTAATAGATATGAATAAGAAAATGTATCCAGAAATGAGGAAATAGTAATTATGAATGAAAAATTTGTTGAAAAGATTTACAAAACAATAGTTGAAGACGGAGTCGGTGAATATAAAAATTTGCTTGATAACACAGCTCTAAAAAATGCTACAGACAAATATTGGATAAATGCATTAGAGTTGTATGAGAAATTGACTTCTGAAGAAAAAGAAAAAATGTTAAAATTTGCTGAACTTATTATGATTGATACAATTTCAAGTGTTTTTGGTATATTAGATGGTTCAAGTACCTTGTCTGGTGGAGATTTTGAATTTGAAGTTAGGATTAATGGTATTAGTACGGAAGATGAATTACAGGATACATTCCTTGAATTCGTAGAAGAAAATAATAATTAAAATCATCAATGTATCGAGCTTAATAATTTTGTAACATTTCTCTTGACGATCTCAAAGCCTCCATGTTACAATGGCACGCACAAGTGGGTGTAAGGGGGATGAAAAGTTCTCGTAATACCTAAACAAAAAACAGAATCGGGAATGATCTATTGACGATAACCGTCATGGAACATTCTCGATTTTTCTGTCATATGGCAATTCCGATAAAACTGTCCCGAAGCATAACATATTTTGGAACAGCAGAGAAAGTTATGCCATACCACATTTCTCCCAACGGCTTTGCCGGTGGGTGTTTCTCGGCTTATGCCGTCCTCTGGCGGCATAAGCCCTTTAACCTGCACTATTTTCGACCCTAATATTTTTCTTATTTTCTAAAAGTATCTTCTTTCACATTTCCCCAACAAGCCCTAAAAAGTCTATCATGGGTAACTCTCGACTTCGCTCTTAAAATCGCACACAGGGGCAACACAGGCTCTCACAGGGGTAAGAGAAAGTTGTTTTGTCTGTCTAAAAATTGAATTTGTGCATTATTACCGTTTTTCTTCTGTTTTTGGTCTATGGCATAAAGCCAATTCAGCCGCCAAATCGTCAAATTTCCCTCCAATTTTTCAAAAACAAAAATTTTGACTTGCAACCTTTTCTGTTCAGAGTTAACATCACACACCACAAAAGCAATTCGTAAGTCTTTTGTGACTCCTGCGTTCTGCAGGAAATATCCATCTTTATGAAAGTCAGCGGTATTTCTTTTGAAATACTTTGTGCCTGACCAGAAGTAGATAGACTTTACCACTCTTGCCGACCCAGTTGCAGAAGCGTAATTCTGGGACACTGGCTTAACAGTTGAGATTGCCACTATTTTGCCAAACATTGAGATTGGAGATGATTGAGAATGACAAAAGAAGATTTTATCTATGTGGGTATCGACTTGCATAAGGAAACCCACACAGCAGTTATGATTGACTGCTACAACAACAAACTGGGAGAGATTACTTTTCCCAACAGACCAGCCGATTTTCCTAAGCTGGTAACAAAGGTTAAAAAATGTAATACTGATGCAAAAGAAGTAGTCTATGGTCTGGAGAATGCTTATGGTTACGGCAGAGCATTGGCGGTGTGGCTGATTGATAAGGGGTATTTTGTAAAGGATGTAAATACCGCTATCTCACATCGACAGGCAAAGCACCGGGGTGCCATGTATCGCAAAAGTGACAGCGATGATGCAGAAGCCATTGCACTTGCAACGTTAAACATGCTTGATAAACTTCCAGATGCCTGCCCCAATGATGCGTACTGGTCACTTGGTCAGCTGGTGCATCGCAGGGATAACATCATGAAGCAGAGAA
>OAUS01001582.1_pt1 | contig 10619 bp, 9 predicted proteins | sample 1516801 | NCBI WGS metagenome assembly OAUS01 (sample SAMEA2580001, study PRJEB22360) | human gut metagenome | biome: human gut; feature: human-associated habitat; material: faeces | place: Denmark | collected 2008/2010
TTGAATATAGAATCGAGAAATACCCATGCACTAAGATTTCAATATCCGGATTGTGCTTTCCAATACTTACCACTTCTTCAAGACTCAATTCATGTGCTAAAGAGACAGACTGAACGCCTAAAGACATATAGAAATCCACATCTGCACTTGAAGCCACCAATGTTTCCGGTTGATAAATCAATTTGAATTCAATCCCCAATTGTTTCGCCTCAAAATATAGACCTTCATCCGCATAGTAAATACCATCCACATCCAATTCTTTAAAAATAGAAAAGTATTCACGAACACCCGATAGATCTTCATCCATACATAATCTTAAAAAGTTGATATATAATTTTAGGCCAAGCTTTTTACACTTCTTCTTCCAAAGCTGTAAATCCTCTTTTTTTACCGTAATACTCGAACGAATCGAATAATGTTCAACACCAATGATCACGGCATCTGCCTTCGCTCTTTTTAATTTTTCTAATGAATCAATAGAATGAATTGTTGTTATAAACATAATTACTCCTTATCAAAACATACAGATTTATTTTACCACAAATGTGATTTTATGCCTACTTAACCTCCTATTTAAATCGGACTTAATTTCATATATACTTATATTAGAAAATACTATGCGAACAAACAAACACTTAATGAGAGATTTGAAGATTACAATAAACCCACTGAGCAAGAAGAAAATAAGGTCGGATGAAATCATTGGTGAGGAAGCATTGTAGAAAAAAAGAATGCCATTACGACATTCTTAACAAGGCTAGTTCAATCTAGTCTTTTTTAATGAATTCAACCAACTCTTTAGCCGAATATACGACATGATCTGCACAAGGCCCACTTACCTGATGATGACGATTAAAATGAATCGTCTTCATGCCTGCACTTTTAGCCCCTTGCATATCATTGATATAATTATCTCCAACATAATACCATTCTGTAATATCTTCATGCATCGCTTCCATACACTTTTTAAATGCATTCACATCCGGTTTTGCAACACCAATTTGACCACTCGTAAATACATTTTCAGGTTTAAAATAATCAAAGACACGAAGCACTTCTAATTTCATTCTTTGATGCGCATCCTCTCCATTTGTCAAAATTGCAAGTTCATCTTCACAATTCGAAAAATAATCAATCAACGGTGCATCCATTTCAATATGATGCTGATAATATTTATAGCGAGACTGAAACTCTACAGCTTTTGAATGAGAAAAAATAATCCCATACTTTTCACAAGCCTTTTCAATACGATAAACACCAGATTCATCAATCGTAATCTTTCCTTGTTGAAGATCATCAAAAATCAGATCTCCAAACTTACGATAATCCGCATAAAATAAATCCATATCCACATCTACATTAGGAAGGAATTCTTCCATGCACTTGCGAAATGGCCAAGATAAATCATAGAGTGTATCATCACAATCAAGCATTAATTTCTTCATATAAACCAACCATTCCTTTCAGCTTCGCTTCAAGGCACACATTGGAATTAAAATGTGCAATGAGCTTTGCTTTTATTTTTTATCTTTTATTTGTTACCATGTTCTTGAAGTTAGAAGTACACTGCAGAGCACGGTGAGAAGAGTTGCAGACTTCTGCATCTCGTTCAGATTAAATCAGCATAAAAACCAGTGTAAGTTCGAGTATTTCAAGCACACATTAGTGTTGACATCAAGTCCGTAGATTAATCATTGACTATTAGTTAATCTTTAGTGCTACTCGTTCAGTCAATGCTTCTTTCTTCTTTATTTTGAAAGAGGCTTTTTCTATGAAAATCATTTATCCTCGTGTTTGTGGTATCGACGTGCACAAAAAATTCATTGTCGCAGTTATCTGCATTTCTGAACCCGTTGAACCAATTTATCTAAAAAAAGATTCTCGACTTTTCACAATGACTTGATCCGGTTTAGAAACTAGCTGATTCAAAACGACTGTCAAAATGTATGCATGGAATCCACTGGTAAGTACTATATTCCTGTCTACAATGTATTGGAATCCCATATTTCCAATATCGTCGTTGCCAACCCTAAATGGGTACGCGCTGTTAAAGGCGAGAAAGATGACGATAAAGATGCCAAATGGATTGCTGATTTATTTAAGTTTGGTATTGTTAGAAGTAGTTTTATACCTCAAAAAGATTTCCGCATCCTTCGCGAACTCACTCGCTACAAGTACAAACTTGTAAATATACGTTCCAGTGAAAAGAACCGTTTTCAGAATGCTCTTACTTCTGGTAATTGTAAACTGGATATGGTCTTTACTGATGTTTTCGGCAAATCCGCATCTAATATCATCGACCTTATTTTATCAGATAATACATACACAGATGAAGATATTCTTTCAAAAGTTCACAAAAAATGTAAAGCATCTCCTGATATGGATCTTGACTCAATTAATGGAACGGATTTAACACCAGTCCAGAAATCTCGTATAGAACTTGTAAATGACCACATCAAACAATTATCATCCAATATCCAAAGACTTGATAAACTTATTGATTTAATGATTGAGCCATACGAAGACTATATTTCATTTCTGTGTCAGATACCTGGTGTTTCCATAAACTCTGCCATCACAATTCTTTCTGAAATCGGTGTAGATATGAATCAATTTACTTCTACAAGACGATTAACTTCCTGGGCAGGTTTAACTTCATCAAGTAACCAGTCAGCAGGAAAGAAAAAATCTGTACGCATTTCCAGAGCCGGAGTATATCTTAAACCATGTTTGGTTGAAGTTGCACATGCAGCAGTCAAAGATAAAAACCATCCTTACTACGCCAACAAATTTAATAAAATTTCAAAACGTCGCGGAAAGAAATGTGCTTTTATTGCGATTGCCAGAAAAATACTTGCAGCCGCATATCATATGCTTCTTACAGGAGAAATCTGGAATCCTGCAGATTTAGCAGAAGTTGAAACGCCAGTTGAACAAAGAATTAAATACGTAAATCAGATATTAAACAACTACTAAATATTGGACTTACAGTTGAAGAATTAACACTAATGATTCAGCAAAATGCCAATATTATAGCAACACAATAATCTTTATATTTGGGGAAAGGGGTTTTGCACCCTTTTGTACTTCTAACTTCTTGTTTTTATAAATTTTATTTTCAGATTATCACCAAAAAAATATAACATAAAAAAGAAGATTTCACTATGAAATCTTCACTTGATTTAAACAATTACGAACATGTCCAGACTGTCCAGTTACCTCTTCATTTTCAATCAAAGATAAGTGCACAGCTTCTTTACAAGATTCAATCGCTGCATCAAATACAATATTGATCTTATTATCATTGATTTGTTTCAAAGTATGGATTTCTTCATTCCCAAAACGATTTGCGGTACTAAACGCAATCGCAATATCCCCAGAACCATTGCCCATATGCGATCCTGTTAAAGCTAAACCGACTGGCATTCTGTTACAAACTCTATGAAGTTGACGATCACTTAATGGAGCATCCGTTGCAATGATCATCATGATTGAACCTTTTTCTTGTTCTAAAGGCAATTGATTCCCCTCTACTTTATCTAACAAATATTGTTCTCTTAAACCAAAATTAGACAATACAAGTACACCTAGAGTATATGTATTTCCATCAATCTCAAAGATTCTTGAACTTGTTCCAATACCACCTGACATTTCAAAACAAGACATGCCTCGTCCGGCTCCAACACTGCCGAGTTCAAAATTTTTTTTACAGTCACGATACGCCTCATAAACATCTTCTTTTGTAACGACGCAATCGCGAATCGCATTTAGATATCCATCGTTGCATTCTCCAACGACAACATTAACACTTGTTAAATCTTCATTTTCTTTGACCATGATATCCACTAAGGCTTGTTGAACAACACCCACATTTAAAGTATTTGTCAAACAAATATAACTTTCTAAAGTTCCCAATTCCATAATTTGTGGTAATCCTGTCGTCTTCCCAAAACCATTTAAAATACTACAACCACAAGCTAACTTTTGATGAAATACATCTTCAGCTGTACGAATAAATGTCACACCTGTTTGGTGAGAATCAGAACAAATTGTTTTATGCCCAACCAAAACACCTTCGACATCTGTAATTCGATTTAATTTTCCTTTTTCCATAATATAACACCTCTTACAACCATTATATTAATAATTTTTAATTTGCACAAAAAAAGAAGCCGAAATCAATCAGCTTCTTTCATTTATTTCTTACTTGTAAAGTTCAACTAAACGTCGTAAGTGTTCATAACGTTCTTTAGCTACTTCTTCTGACTTAGCAAATAATTTTTCTGCTCTTTCAGGGAATGGTTTCACTAAACGAGTGTAACGAGATTCGTTGTGTAAGAAGTCTTGGTAAGTTCCATCTCCTTCTTTAGAAGTTAATGTGAATGGGTTCTTACCTGCTTCTTTCTTAGCTGGATCAAATGAGAATAAGTTCCAGTATCCAGATTTAACCGCTTTCTTCATTTCATCTTGACAGTGGTTCATTCCACCCTTAGCAATACCATGTAATTCACAAGGTGCATAACCGATGATTAAAGATGGTCCTGGATAAGCTTCTGCTTCAGCAATACATTTAACTGCTTGTGCAGGGTTAGCTCCAAGAGCGATTTGTGCTACATAAACGTATCCGTAGCTCATGGCGATTTCTGCTAAAGATTTTTTCTTCATTTCTTTACCAGCAGCAGCGAACTGACATACTTCACCGATGTTAGATGCTTTAGAAGCCTGTCCACCAGTATTTGAATACATTTCTGTATCGAATACCATAACGTTTACGTTTTCACCTGATGCAAGAACATGGTCTAATCCACCGAATCCGATATCATAAGCCCATCCGTCTCCACCGAAGATCCAAACAGATTTCTTAGCTAAGTATTCTTTCTTATCTAATACAGCTTTAGCATCTTCACATCCAGCTTCAGCAGCTTTTTCTACTTCAACTAATAATGCTTTTGTTGCTTCTGTGTTAGTACGAGTATTTTCTTTAGTTTCCATGAATTTTTCGAATGCAGCCTTGAATTCAGGAGTTGCTTTTTCGCTTTCGTTCATAGCACCTAATTTTTCGATAGCTTGTTCACGTAATACTTTTTGTCCTAATTGCATACCGAATCCGTGTTCAGCATTGTCTTCGAACAATGAGTTAGCCCATGCTGGTCCTTGTAAGCTGTCTTTGTTTACTGTATATGGAGATACAGATGCTGGACCACCCCAGATTGAAGAACATCCGGTTGCATTTGATACATACATGTGTTCACCAAATAACTGAGTAATTAAACGAGCATAAGATGTTTCAGCACATCCAGCACATGATCCAGAGAACTCTAACAATGGTTGGTTGTATTGAGAACCCTTAACTGTGTCATCAGCGAATCCAGAATCTTTCTTAGAAACGTTAGCTACTAAGTAATCGAATACTGGTTGTTCTTCAGCTTGAGATTCTTGAGGAACCATCTTGATTGCTTGAGTTGGACATACAGTGATACATTCACCACATCCCATACAATCTAATGGAGATACACTCATTGTATATTTGAATTCTGTAGCTTTTGGTTTAACATCAGCTAATTTGATTTGTGCAGGAGCAGCCTTAACTTCTTCTTCGCTCAATAAGAATGGACGAATAGTAGCGTGAGAACATACGAATGCACATTGGTTACATTGAATACATTTTTCAGGATCCCATTCAGGAACTGTAACAGCTGTACCACGTTTTTCGTAAGCACTAGCACCAGTTTCCCATTGACCATCGATGTTACCAACGAATGCAGATACAGGTAATGAATCTCCATCCATTTTGTTAACTGGTTCCATGATGTCTTTAACCATCTTAACTGTTGCAGGACGTCCTGACAATTCAGGTTTTGGTGCATCAGCTTCTGGGTTAGCCCAAGATGCAGGAATTTCAACTTTGTGAATTGCGCCAACACCAGCATCGATAGCTTTATAGTTCATTTCAACAACTGCATCACCCTTCTTAGAGTAAGATTTCTTAGCAGCTGCTTTCATATAATCTACAGCTTCTTCAATTGGCATAATGTTAGCTAATTTGAAGAATGCAGATTGTAAGATTGTGTTTGTACGTTTACCCATACCAATTTCGATAGCTTTATCAATGGCATTGATTGTGTACAATTGGATATTGTTGTCTGCGATATATTTTTTAGATTCAGCAGGCATGTGTTTGTCTAATTCTTCGTCTGACCATTGGCAGTTGATCATGAATACACCACCAGGTTTTACGTCTTGAACCATCTTGTATCCATTTACTACATATGAAGGGTTGTGACAAGCTACGAAGTCAGCCTGGTTAATGTAGTATGGGCTACGAATTGGTTTGTCTCCGAAACGCAAGTGAGAAATCGTGATACCACCAGTTTTCTTAGAGTCATATTGGAAGTAAGCCTGAATATATTTGTCAGTGTGGTCACCGATGATCTTAGTAGAGTTCTTGTTAGCACCTACAGTACCGTCTCCTCCAAGACCCCAGAATTTACATTCAACCGTTCCTGGAGTTGAAGTGTTAGGAGCTGGTTTAACTTCTGGCAACGATAAGTTTGTAACGTCATCCACGATGCCAATTGTAAAACGAGGTTTTGGTTCGTCTTTTAACAATTCAGTATAAACAGCGAACACACTTGAAGGTGGAGTATCCTTAGATCCTAAACCATAACGTCCACCGCAAAGAGTGATGTCATTTAATCCTGCTTCGCGAAGTGTTGTAGCTACATCTAAGTATAATGGGTCAGCTAGAGCACCTGGTTCTTTAGTACGGTCAAGTACTGCAACTTTCTTAGCTGTCTTAGGAAGAACTTTTAATAAGTGTTTGCTTGACCAAGGACGATATAAACGAACCTTAACTAAACCAACTTTTTCTCCTTTTGCAGTTAAGTAGTCGATAACTTCTTCAGCAACGTCATTGATAGAACCCATAGCGATGATTACACGATCAGCTTCAGGATCACCATAGTAGTTGAACAAGTCATAGTTTGTTCCTAATTTTTCGTTGATTTTACCCATGTATTTTTCTACTACAGCAGGTAATTCATCATATGCAGTGTTACATGCTTCACGGTGTTGGAAGAAGATATCTCCATTTTCGTGAGAACCACGCATAGTTGGACGTTCTGGATTCAAAGCGTGTTTACGGAATTCCTCAACAGCTTCCATTGGACACATTTCTTTTAAATCTTCGTAGTCCCATTTTTCAATTTTTTGAATTTCGTGAGAAGTACGGAATCCATCAAAGAAGTTGATGAATGGCACTTTACCTTCTAAAGCAGCTAAGTGAGCTACTGGAGATAAATCCATAACTTCTTGTGGGTTAGTTTCACATAACATAGCGAAACCTGTTTGACGACAAGCATAAACGTCTGAGTGATCACCAAAGATGTTCAATGCGTGAGTTGCAACTGTACGTGCAGATACATCGAATACACATGGTAATTGTTCAGCCGCGATCTTGTACATGTTTGGAATCATCAATAATAAACCTTGAGATGCAGTGAATGTATTAGTCAATGCACCAGCAGCTAATGATCCGTGAACAGCACCAGCAGCACCTGCTTCTGATTGTAATTCACTTACAACTACTTGATTTCCAAAAATATTTTTCTGTCCAGCTGCAGACCATTGGTCAATAGAGTCTGCCATTGGACTAGATGGAGTAATAGGATAAATTGTAGCAACGTCTGTAAAAGCATACGCAACGTGAGCCGCAGCCGTATTTCCATCCATAGACTGTTTTGCTCTAGGCATTAATATTTCCTCCTTTATAGATATTCAATACCATAGATTATTATACGAGCTTCATGTCAAATTTTAAAGGTTAAATTCACCATAGAGGTTAGTCTCTTCTAATTTGTAAGCGTATAAAAAAGAGACGTAAACACTTGCTTACATCTCTATTTTCATCATTACTCTTTACCTAATAGTTTGAACATATTCTTTTTATAAACTTCAACGCCAGGTTGATTGAATGGGTTAGAATCATTCATCAAAGTTGTCATTGCGATGGCCTTGAAGAAGAACATACACATATTACCAAAGTCATAAGAAGTCATGCCTGGCATAGTTAATAAGATATTTGGAACTCCACCTGTTTCTTCATGAGCCTGTAATGTTCCTTTGGCAGCCATTTTATTAGCCCAATCCACACTCTTACCAGCCAAGTAGTTCATTCCATCTTCATTGGCTTCATCATTAGGGAATGTTAAATCGATCATTGGTGTATCGACATATAAGTTTGTTTCGAACAATACTTTCTTACCTTCCTGAACAAATTGTCCTAAAGAGTGTAAGTCTGTTGAGAAACATACTGAATCAGGTAAAATACCCTTTCCATCTTTTCCTTCACTTTCTCCAAACAATTGTTTCCACCATTCGGCAACCATCTGCATTTGAGGTTCATAGTTTACTAACAATTCAACATCATATCCTTGGTTTTGAAGAATACGACGAGCCACTGCATATCGGTAAGCAGGGTTTTTTTCAAGAGCCGCATCTCCATATTCACCCATACCATCATGTAAACCTTTCATCAAAGCATCGATATCGATTCCAGCTACTGCGATTGGCAATAATCCAACTGGAGTAATGACTGAGAAACGTCCACCAATATCATCAGGAATGACGAATGTTTCATATCCTTCTTTATCTGCTAAAGCCTTCAATGTTCCTCTAGCCTTATCTGTAGTGGCAATAATACGATTCTTTGCATCTTCACCATATTTTTCTTCCATAAATTGTTTTAAGATACGGAAAGCCAATGCTGTTTCCGTTGTAGTTCCAGATTTAGAAATAACATTTACAGTAACTTCCTTATCTTTAATATAGTTCATGACCTGTGAAATATAAGTAGATGAGAAAGTGTTTCCTATATAAATAATTTCAGGCTTGTTGTCACCATATAAACCATTCATCATTTCAATGGCAGCACGAGCACCTAAATAAGATCCTCCAATACCACATACAACGAATACTTCTGTATTTTCACGTACTTTTGCGGCAACCTCTTTAATGCGACTAAATTCTTCTTTATCATAATTGTTAGCCCAGTTTAGCCAACCGATAAAGTCGTTACCCTTACAAGTACCATTTTGTAAAGCTTCATCAATAGCGCGAACTTGATTCTGATAAGCCTTTACATCTTCTTTTAAGAAAGCATGATTTAAATCTAACGTAATCATATTTATTTTCCCTCCATAGCTATCTCCACTCATGATTATACCACGATTTAACATTGTGTGATATAATGTTTTTTGTTAGGAGTGTGAGTTTATGATACCATCGTCCTTATATCCACTTGTTACAGCTCTTTTGAGCAATATACTTGCACAAGTAGGAAAAACGGTCGTATATTATTATAGAACTGGCAAATGGGACTTACACTGGGTCATCGCAAGTGGCGGCTTTCCAAGCAGTCACTCATCCACTGTAACTGCCCTTTCTCTTTCCATTGGAATTCAGGAAGGCTTTGATTCAGCCATATTTGCCGTAACCACTATCTTTTCCTTTATTGTCATGTATGATGCATGTCACGTCCGCTATTACTCAGGTAAAAATATTGAATTAACGCAACAGTTAGTCAAAGATTTACGAGAAATGACAGGACTTCGCTTTGACGATCCAATCTATCAAGAAAAATTAAAGAATGTTCTTGGTCATAAATTTGTCGAAGTCATCGGAGGATTTGTGGTAGGACTGATTGTCCCATTGATTTTATGTCCACTATTTTTATAAGTTAGGAGTGTTATTTTATGGATACTGTAGTAGATAGTAAAGCCGTTAATGATTGTTTAGATAAAATTCGTCCTTATATTCAACATGACGGAGGCGACATTGAACTATTAGGAGTTGACGAATTCAATGTTGTCTATGTTTCTTTCAAAGGTGCTTGCCAAGGATGCATGATGGCCTCTGAAGATTTCTCAGGTGGAATCAAAGAATTATTACTTGAAGAAGTACCAAACATCCGTGATGTAGTACTTGTAGGTTAAGATATCGAAAGATATCTTTTTATTTTTAGGAGTTTTACCATGTACACCAAAGAACAATTAAGGAGACTTTTGATTCCATTAATGTTCGAACAAGTTTTAAACGCATTAATGAGATCCGTTGATACCATTATGGTCACCAATATTGGTTCAACCGCTATTTCCGCCGTCTCCCTTGTGGATTCATTAAATATTTTAATCATCAATATATTTGCCGCCATGGCAACCGGAGGCGCCATCATCTGTGCCCAACACTTAGGTTCTGACCAAAAAACAAGGCCAATCAAGCCTTGAAACAATTGATTATCTCCGTCACCCTTATTTCCATACTGATTACCATACCCTGCATTTTATTCAGAAGACCGCTATTAACACTGAGTTTTGAATCTATAGAAAAAAAGCGTGATGGATAATTCTTTAAGCTATCTATTCATCACGGCACTATCCTACCCCCTCATCGCCCTATACAATGCAGGTGCTGCAAGCTTTCGAACAAATCAAAATTCAAGACTTCCCATGACCATTGCGTTTAGCTCTAACATATCAAACATTGTGAGTACCCATCTGACAACCCTAGGCATTTTCCAAGCCTCTAGCCGTGGCATATTGGTCCATTGAATCACGAATCAT
>OAUS01001613.1_pt1 | contig 10406 bp, 9 predicted proteins | sample 1516801 | NCBI WGS metagenome assembly OAUS01 (sample SAMEA2580001, study PRJEB22360) | human gut metagenome | biome: human gut; feature: human-associated habitat; material: faeces | place: Denmark | collected 2008/2010
CTTCGGGGATTTTTGTATCCAAAATTCGTGATTTGTTACAGGAAACGGCGGCTGAGGTATTTCACCGGATACCACACGCTGAACATACCCACCACGACTACGGTGACAAACACCAGGGCTACGTCGGCAAAATGTATGCTCACGGGGTAGGCATCGACAATGAAACTGCCGGCCGAACCGCCCAGCTTGATTAAGCCGAACTGCTGCTGAAGCACGCACAAACCGACGCCGAGCAGGGTGCCAAGCAGGGCGCCAAGCAGGGCTATGAAGCGTCCTTCAAACAGGAAGATGCGGAATATCAGATGGTCGGAGGCGCCAAGGTGACGCAGTGTCTGCACGTCGTCGCGCTTGTCGATAATGAGCATCGACACAGACCCTACAATGTTGAAGCAGGCTATAATGAGGATGAAGGTGAGAAAAAGATAGGCTATGATTTTCTCAATGTTCATGACCTTAAACATTTCGGGCTGCTGCTCCAACTGGTCGAGCACGCGGAAGTCGGGGCCGAGCTTTTGCTGCAACTCTTGCTTTACCTGCTGCACGTCGGCTTCGGGTTTGAGCTTCAATTCGAGCGAGGTGATGCGACCGGGCTGCTCAAAGAGCGACTGGGCAAAGCTGAGCGATGATAGCATGTAGTTTTCGTCGTATTTGCGCTGGTTCACGTCGAAGCAGACATTGGGCGCAGTGAGGTCGCCCGTTTGTATGCTTTCGGTGGGACGCGCCAGGTTCAGCCTTTCGCCTTTGCGCGGGGCGCAAATTTGCAGCGTACCGTAATTGATGCCGCCCATTGATGCCGCCAGGCCGATGCCGGGTATGCCGTAGTCGACGCCCGAATTGTGCAGGCGGTAGGAACCGTTGCCGTAAAGGATGGAGCGTATGCCGGTGACTTCGGCATAATGGTCGTCAACTCCTTTCAGGGTGATGACAACGGGGCGGCCGGTGTAAAGTATCATGGCGTTGTCTTCAAGACAGAATGAGGCTGCGGCTACGCCGGGATGCAGGCGTACGGTGCGCAGGCGTTCGTCGGACTCGGAGGCAAACTTGTCGTGTGCCGGCACAATTTCGATTTGCGGGTCGAAGGCGGTGTAGAGCGAACCGATGAGGTCGCGGAAACCGCTGAACACAGCCAACGTACACAGCAGGGCTGCTGTGCCGAAGGCTACACCCAGCACCGATATGGCCGACACAATGTTGATGGCACCCACCTTTTTCTTTGAAAACAGGTAGCGCCCGGCCATAAAGAACGGCAAACGGTAGAGCTTACTCATTGCCCTCGGGAGTTTCGGCCGACGAAGTGGTGCCTTTCAGGAGCTGGTCGATGTGGTCGAGATAGTCGAGCGAATCGTCGAGGAAGAACTTTAAATCGGGAATAATGCGCAACTGGTGACGTACGCGCGTGCCGAGTTCATAACGAATTTGGCGGGCGTTGTCGTTGATGTTTTTCAGAATTTCAGCAGCACGTTCCGAGGGGAATACGCTCAAATAACCTCGCGCAATGCTGAGGTCGGGGCTGATGCGCACGGCACTTACCGAAACGAGTACGCCGTGAGTGCCTTGGGTTTGTTTCTGAAAAATGTCGCTCAGTTCTTTCTGAATGAGGCGCGATATTTTTTGTTGTCTGGTTGTTTCCATAAATAATTAAAATAAAAAGTAGGAGATAAAAAAATAAGAGTTTACTATTGAAGCGGAGCTGTGGCAGCTTCAAGCCATTGGCGCGTGTCGGCCGAGGGAATCAGGGGCATCAGCACGCTGCGCACTCGTTCGTGGTAGGCATTGATTTGCGCCACTTCGACGGGCGTGAGCATTTCGCGACAAACGGGGCGCAGGTCGTAAGGACAGAGCGTCAGCGTTTCGAAAGCGCAAAATTCGCCAAAGGCGGTGGTGCGACTCGGCACGCAGGCCAGCACGTTTTCGATGCGCACACCGAAACGTCCTTCGACGTAGACGCCCGGTTCGTTCGTGACAACCATGCCGGGACGGAAGGGAATCAGGGTACAATCGCGCAGGTTTTTGCGAATTTGGTGCGGCCCTTCGTGTACGCAAAGGTGCGAACCTACACCGTGACCGGTGCCGTGACCAAAGTCGTAGCCTTCGGCCCAGATGTCGGCACGGGCGGCTGTGTCGAGCTGCAAACCGGTGGTGCCAAGGGGGAATTGCAGGCGCGACAGGGCCAGGTGACCCTTCAGCACGGCGGTGTAGACGCGGCGTTCCTCGTCGGTAAGAGGACCAAGGGCAATGGTGCGCGTAATGTCGGTGGTTCCGCAGTTGTATTGCGCGCCACTGTCGAGCAGCAGCAGACCGCGCGGTTCCAGGCGGGCAGCCGTTTCGGGCGTGGCTTCGTAGTGAACGATGGCGCCGTGAGGGCCGTAGCCGGCAATGGTGGCGAAACTGAGTTCGCTGTAACCGGGCTGAGCGGCGCGGAAGGCGGTGAGGCGTTCGTCGACGGTGACTTCGGTTACCGCCTCATCGTGCTGCATGGCTTCGTCGAGCCAGTGCAGGAATTGCACCATAGCCACACCGTCGTGCGTCATGGCATCGCGAAAACCTTGCAGCTCGGCCTCGTTCTTTTCGGCACGCATGGCAGCCACGGGCGAGGGGGTGTGTACATCGCCTTTGGCACGCAGCAGGCAGGGCGCGGTGTTGAAGTCGTAGTGTTTGGGGCGGTCAATCAGGGCAAGCGGCGAACCATAGAGCACGCAGCTTACGCCGGCTTCTGCCAAAAGGGCGCGGGCGGCCGGGGTGATGGTTTCGAGGTGCGTCATGAGCACAAAACGACGCGATTCGGCAAAGTAGACGAGGTAGGCCACGAACACGGGGTTGTAAGGCACATCGCTGCCGCGCAAATTCAGCAGCCAGGCTATTTCGCCCAGGTCGTTGAATATGTAGTCGCGGTGTTGCGCCTCGGGGCCCAGCAGTTCGAGCACACGGCTGAGTTTTTCGCTCACGCTCAGTCCCACATAGCGTTCGTCCTGCACGTCGATAATGCCCATAGGCAGTGCGGGGCGGTCGGTCCAAAGGTCGTTGAAGGCATCGCCGTTCGTATCGACCTTCAGGCCCAGTCCGGTCAGTTCGTCGGCCATGCCCACAGTGAGCATATCGGCCGGACATCCCACCACTTCGTTATCGCGGAGTTTGGCCTGGAGCCACTGTCCGGGTGCGGGCACGCCGTCCTCGCCTTCGCGCATCAGCGCAAAGGGTGTGCCGCTCAGTTCGTCGGCAGCTTGCAAAAAGTAGCGCGAATCGGTCCAAAGGGCCGCTTCGGTTTGCGTCACCACAGCCAAACCGGCCGAACCGGTGAATCCCGTGAGCCATTCACGGCAGTTCCAGTGGGCAGGAATGTATTCGTCGTTGTGAGGATCGGCGGTGGGAATGAGGTAAGCACTGATGCCGCGGCTGCGCATCCACCGACGCAGGGCGGCCACACGTTCGTTGATATTCATGGTGGGAAAGTGTTTAAAAACAACAAAGCAGGCGCGACCATTCTGCACGAATGCCTAACGGTTGCACCTGTGTGTGTTTAGGGAATCAGAGGTGGTTGATAAGTAGCAGCTTCTTAGTGTGCCTCCTTATTTGCTGAGTTCGAGCATGCGTTCAATCGGCTTGATAGCAGCCTTGGCCACTTCCTCGGGCACTTCGATGGTAGGCCACTCGTTGAGGAGCGTGTTGTAAACCTTTTGCAGCGTACACAAGCGCATGAAGTTGCACTCGTTGCAAGCGCAGGTGCTATCTTCGGGAGGTACGGGAATAAATTCCTTGTCGGGGCAGCTTTTGCGCATTTCGTGCAGAATACCGCTTTCAGTAGCTACCAGGAAGGTACTCGTTTCGGCTTGGCGCGCATAGTTGAGCAGCGCAGCGGTTGAACCCACGACGTCGGCCAGCTTCACCACAGCACCGCGACATTCGGGGTGAACCAGCACCTTGGCATCGGGATATTGGCGTTTCAGTTCCACGATTTTTTCAACCGAGAAACGTTCGTGAACATGGCACGCACCGTCCCACAGCAGCATTTCGCGTCCGGTTACGCTGTTCAGGTAGCTGCCCAGATTACGGTCGGGACCGAAAATGAGTTTGGCATCGGCCGGAAAACTGTCTACGATTTTGCGGGCATTTCCCGAAGTTACCACCACATCGGTCAAAGCCTTGACGGCGGCCGAGGTGTTGACGTAGGAAATCACCGTGTGGTCGGGATGGCTTTCGACAAAAGCCTTGAACGCATCGGCCTGGCAACTTTCGGCCAGCGAGCAGGTGGCGTTGAGGTCGGGCACCAGCACCTTTTTGTCGGGGCAAAGAATTTTGTTCGTTTCGCCCATGAAATGCACGCCGCACATCACGATGATGTCGGCATCGGTTTTGGCAGCTTGCTGTGCCAGTCCGAGGCTATCGCCCACATAGTCGGCAATGTCCTGAATTTCGCCTTCGGTGTAGTAATGCGCCAGAATGATGGCATTTTTTTCTTGGCAAAGGCGTCGGATTTCGGCCTTCACATCTATATGGGCAGGTAAGGGCTCGTCGACGTAGCCCTTCTCCTTCCACGTTTGTTTCACTTCTGTCATAAACGTTGCTTTTGTTGCTATCGCAAAAGTAGGAAAAAAACGCGAATTGTCGGGCTATTTCGCCCGAAAATGGGCGCATTGACGAGCGGTAACGCGCTTGCCGGGGTTTAGTGCGCGTTGCGCGGCAGGTGTTCGAGTATTTGCTGACGCAGAAAGGAGCGGTCGATATGAGTGTAAAGTTGGGTAGTGGCAATGCTTTCGTGCCCCAGCATGGCCTGTATGGCGCGCAGGTTGGCCCCGCCTTCGAGCAAGTGGGTGGCAAAGGTGTGGCGCAGGGTGTGTGGCGAAATTTTTTTGTTGATGCCGGCGCGTTCAGCATACACTTGCAAATTGTGGAACACGGTGATGCGCGACAAATGTTTTCCGCGACGGTGCGACACGAACACGTAGTCCTCCTCGCCGGGCTTTGCCTCGATATGGCAGCGCTCGGCAAACCAGAGTTCCAGCTCGGTAATGGCCTGCGGCGAAACGGGCACAAAACGCTGTTTCGAACCCTTGCCCGTGACACGCATAAAGCCCTCGTCGAGAAACAAGTCGCTGATTTTCAGCGCGCAGAGTTCGCTCACCCGCAGTCCGCAGCTGTAAAGCACCTCGATGATGGCGCGGTCGCGCTGCCCCTCGGCTTGCGACAGGTCGATAGCCGCTTTCAGGCGTTCCACTTCGTCGAGCGTCAGCACCTCGGGCAAATGTTCGGGTTTGCGCGGCGACTCGAGCAGCTCGGTGGGGTCGTCCTCGATGTAGCCTTCGTTGAGCAGAAAATCGTAATACGAGCGCACCCCCGACAAGATGCGTGCAATGGAGGTAACGGCGATGCCCAAATCGTAGAGCGAGGCCGCAAAACCGTGTAAATCGGCCAGTGTAACGCGACACGGATCAATGTGTTCGTCGGTCAGATATTGCAACAATTTGCTCACGTCCTGCACGTATGCAGCGCAGGTATTGGCCGAAAGTCCTTTTTCAAGCAGCAGATAACTGCGATATTTGTTGATGGTCAAGGTGGTGGAATGATAAATATTGAGTAAATTTGCGGTCGTAATACTTCACTTTGCCGCTTTAAGTAGATATTCTATAATTGGCGAAGCCATACAAGCACCTACTTTTGCCCTGTTTGCCTTTGTGGCAGGCAAGATTCTGCAAAGTTAAAACTATTGCGCCAATGGTTCGACACCAAACGCGCCGAAAGCATTGTTTCGCCCCGACGTTCTCCTCTTTTTTGAACCTCACCAACCAGTTTCTTACTTTCTTTCCGGTATGAAATTTTTGATTGTCAATGGGCCGAGCCTCAATTTACTCGGCCAACGTGAACCCGATATTTACGGCAGTAACAGCATGGAACACTGCCTTAAAATGTTGCGACAGCATTTTCCTGACGACGAAATACTTTACTATCAAAGCAACGTCGAAGGATTCCTCATCGACCGCTTGCAGCAAGCCCTGACCGAAGGCATCGACGGGGTGGCGCTCAATGCCGGAGCTTATACGCACACGAGCATTGCCCTGCACGACTGTATCCGTTCGCTGCATTTCCCTGTGGTCGAAGTGCACTTGTCGAACGTACACCGTCGCGAAGAGTTCCGCCATCATTCTTTCATTTCGGCCGCCTGCAAAGGCGTGATTGCCGGTTTCGGTCTCAACTCTTACCGACTGGCCATCGAGGCGCTGAAAGCTGGAGAATAACCCCATAGCTGTTTCGGAACATTCTTCCTCTATAATCATTTACTGCATTACCCAACAAGAACATTGGCTTTCAGTGCTGATTCACGGTGCTGAAGGACGCTCCCTTCATTTTTGAACCCCATACTTAACTAAACGATATGTACAAGAAAACCAAGATTGTTGCCACCATTTCTGATATACGTTGCGATGTAGGACTCATCCAGCGTCTGTATGACGCCGGTATGAACGTTGTCCGCCTGAACACGGCACACCAGGATGCAGCCGGCATGAAACGTGTGATTGACAACGTGCGCGAGGTATCGAGCCATTTGGCCATTCTCGTCGACACGAAAGGCCCCGAAGTTCGAACCACTGCCACCGACGCCCCTATTGAGTATCACAAGGGCGATATAGTCAGCATTGTGGGCAACCCCGAACTCAAAACCATTCGCGAAACCATTGCCGTGACCTACAAGGACTTTGTGAAAGACGTTCAAGTGGGTTCACACATCCTGATTGACGATGGCGACCTTGGTTTGATTGTCGACGACAACGACGGACAAACGCTTACATGCCACGTCGAAAACGATGCCACCCTGGGTTCGCGCAAAAGTGTGAACGTGCCGGGCGTACGCATCAACCTGCCGGCACTCACCGAAAAAGACCGCCGCAACATTGAATTTGCCATTGACTACGACGTGGCCTTCATTGCCCACAGCTTTGTGCGTTCAAAGGAAGATGTGTACGAAGTGCGCAGAATTCTTGACGAACACAACAGCGACATCCGCATCATTGCCAAAATCGAGAACCAGGAAGGTGTGGACAACATCGACGAAATTCTTGAAGCTGCCGACGGCATCATGATTGCCCGCGGCGACTTGGGCATCGAAGTGGCTCAGGAACTCATTCCCGGCATCCAGCGTCGCCTGGTCGACAAGGCCATCCGTGCCCACAAGCCCGTTATCGTGGCCACGCAGATGCTCCAAAGCATGATTCACAATCCGCGCCCCACGCGTACCGAAGTTACCGACATTGCCAATGCCGTGTACTCACGTGCCGACGCCCTGATGCTTTCGGGCGAAACGGCCTATGGCGACTATCCCGAAGAGGCGGTCAAGGTCATGGCTACCGTGGCATGGCAGGCCGAAAAGGACTTGTTCAAGGAATTTGGCGGCGTAGACATTCCGCTGTCCGACAATCCCGACGTCACCGAGTTCTTCTCGAAAGAAGCCGTGATGGCCACGAAGCGCATGAAGCTGCGTGCCATTATCATGGACTCGTACACCGGACGCACCGCACGCTACGTGTCGTCGTTCCGCGGACAATGCACCATTCTTGCCATCTGCTACAAGGCCAAAACGGTGCGCCACCTTGCCCTTTCGTATGGCGTATATGCCATTTACATGCCGATGAAGAGCTACGGACACGAGTTCCTGCTCGCTGCCCTGCGCAAACTCCTCTCTGACAATATGCTCTGCCCCGAAGATCGCATTTGCTACCTCGGTTCGCAGCGTAAGGAGCAGCGCACTTCGTTCATGGAAATGAACATTGTGAAAAATCTGTTCGAGAGCGAAGGCGAGGAAACTTACCCCAACTAATTCCCGACACATGGGGGCGGCCCACCCTACCCCCAAGTGCAGCAAACAGCCCCTCCTGTTTTGAATACATACCGGTGCATCCGGATGCTTCAATATCACACCGGCCTACGGTTCGCCTGGCGATGCCGTAGGCTTTTTTTTTGACTTTACCCCACCCCGGCTGCTGCCGGTTAGGCTTTGCCGAAAATACAACGACTTTCCATGAACGATTTGCTAAACGATTACATACTGGAACATACCACACCGCCCGACGATTACCTGAAACGCCTGTATCGTGCCACCCACCTGCACCTGCTCCGACCGCGCATGGCCTCAGGACATTTGCAAGGCCAGCTGCTGAAAATGCTGATGCAAATGCACCAACCGCAAACGGTGGTTGAGATAGGCACCTATTCGGGCTATTCGGCCCTGGCCATGGCTTCGGGAATGCCTCCCGGCGCACGTGTGCTGACGTTCGAAATCAACGATGAGCAGGAATGCTTTACGCGCCCCTGGCTCGAAGGTGCGCCCTACGAGGCCCGCGTCGAAATGTTTGTGGGCAATGTGTTCGAACTGCTGCCGCCCATGCAGTTGCGCATTGATGCGGCTTTTATTGATGCCAACAAGCGCGAATACGTGGAATACTACAACCTGCTCATGCCCTTCATGCACAGCGGTTCGCTGATTTTGGCGGACAACACGCTGTGGGACGGTCATGTAGTCGACCCTGCCTACGACCGCGATGCCCAAACCGTGGCCATTCGCCGATTCAACGATATGGTGGCAGCCGACGACCGCGTCGAACAGCTCATCCTGCCCGAACGCGATGGGCTGAGCGTGATTCGGGTGAAAAAGTGATGAAGCAGGGAGCTTACCGGGCTGAATTTGTGAATGGGCTTTTTCTTGCCAAAATCAGGACACCACAAACTAAAAACGTGTGCCATAAGGACTTTTCCACGCGAAATAAACGACTATGTGCGGTGAATTGAGTAAATTTGCGACATACTTGCCCGCAACTTCCGCCCATTTCGGCTGCGGTGTGTGCACACTTCGGCTCTGCCGGACAGCGGGCAACCTGAACTAAGAAACTGAAACTTGACAACTGATGGTAAAAATTAAAATACGCAACCGCTCGCGCCACGAAATGCCGGCTTATGCCACTCCGCTGAGTGCCGGACTCGACTTGCGCGCCAATATCGACGAACCGCTCACCTTGCAACCCCTGCAACGGGCACTTGTGCCCACAGGACTGAGCATGGCTCTGCCTGCCGGCTACGAAGCTCAGGTGCGTCCGCGTTCGGGATTGGCACTGAAACATGGCATCACCGTGCTCAACACGCCGGGTACCATCGATGCTGACTACCGTGGCGAGGTGGGAATTATTTTAATCAACCTGTCGGCCGAATCGTTTACCATTCACGATGGCGACCGCATTGCCCAAATGGTTGTGGCGCGCTGCGAACAAGCTGAATGTGTCGGCGTAGAATCGCTCGACGATACGGAGCGCGGCTCCGGTGGTTTCGGCCATTCGGGCGTATAGCCCCTGTGCTGCCTTTTTTCCTTGCTTCCATTCACTGCATTCTGAGTTATACCTTTCAATGATTCGTTACTTATTCTTACTTTTACTATTGGCCGGCTTCGTCACTGCCTGCCACCACCCCGATTCGCAAGGCCGGACGGGGCTTGTGGCCTTTGAACCTGGAGTGGCCGAAACGCTCAACGGCACTGCGCCGGTGAGAATAAGCTACGAACGCAGCCGGCGATTCAACGAACTCTTTCTGGAATCGCTGCGGCAAAAATACCAGAACCGCATCGACGCGCAGTACGAACTGCTGGACAAGGCGCTGCAAATCAACCCGGAGGCGTCGGAGGCCATTTTTGAAATGGGGATGCTCAAAACGGCTTACGCCTCGTACTCCGACACGCTGACGCGCGCCGAAGGCGACTCGCTGCTGCACCGCGCGGTGAAACTGGAACCGAACAACCTGACGTACAAGGAGTTTCTGGCCATTTACTATGCCAACAAGGCTAAGTATCGCGAGGCTATCAGGCTGTATGAGGAAATTGCTGAAGCGGAACTGACCAACGAAACGCTGGCTACGCTGATTTGGCTGTATCGCACAAGCGGTGACTTTGCGGGGGCCATTCGCACCATCGAGCGGCTGGAACGCATTGACGGACGCAGCGAACAGCTGAGTATGGAAAAATTCCAGACGTTCGTGCTCATGAACGACTACGAACATGCCTTCCAGGCCATCGAGGACCTCTGCGCTGAATTTCCGCTCGACTTGCGCTACCGCGTACTGATGGGCGACTTGTACGACCAGCACGGCTACCACGAACAGGCACTCACCATTTATCGCGATGTGCTGACGGCTGAACCCGAAAACAGCTTTGCGCAAATTTCGTTGCTGGCCTACTACAAGGCGGCTGGGGCCGATTCGCTGTATCACAACTTTCTGCACAAGGTGGTGATGAACCGCCACACGCAACCAGGGGCGCGCAACGAGGCGCTGACGGCTTACGCGGTGGACAACCTGAGGCAGAAGGCGGATGCGAAACCGGTGGTGCAACTGTTTCACGAGGCTTTCGCGGCTTTTCCCGACAATGCGGAACTGCC
>OAUS01001618.1_pt1 | contig 10394 bp, 9 predicted proteins | sample 1516801 | NCBI WGS metagenome assembly OAUS01 (sample SAMEA2580001, study PRJEB22360) | human gut metagenome | biome: human gut; feature: human-associated habitat; material: faeces | place: Denmark | collected 2008/2010
CACCCAGGACTTGCACCAGCTTGAGCGCCACACCAGCACCGGCAAGCTCGCGCGAGGGGCCCTCGTCCTCGAGCTTGGGGTCGGTCAGGGGCACACCCTGCGGCACCTGGTCGGACGGCTCATGGTGGTCCGTAACCACCAGATCGATCCCCAGGCTCTCCAGATAAGAAACCTCTTCCTTGGCGGCAATGCCGTTATCGACCGTCACGATCAGCTGGGGGCGAGCAAGCTCGTTAACGCGGTCGAGCGCCGCGCGCGAAAGACCGTAGCCCTCGTCAAAGCGATGCGGAATAAACGGCGTGACATCGGCGCCAAACGTGTGCAGAGCCTCAGTCAACAGGCAGGTCGACGTAATGCCGTCAACATCAAAATCGCCAAAGACCGCGATGTGCTCGTGGTTGCGAATAGCACGCTCGACGCGGTCGGCAACGACCGACATGCCCGGGATAACGAGCGGGTCCGCCCAGTCGCGATCGAGCGAAGGCGTCAAAAACAGCTGGCCTTCTTCGATGGATGTAATGCCGTGCGCGACCATAATGCGCGCCACCAGCCCGGGTATGCCCAGGCCAGTCGAAAGTTCCTTTTCGAACTCGGGGTTTTGCTGAGCGACCGCCCAGCGATGCGTCGTCTTAAGCGATGACATAGGCGCCCACCCCCGATAGGGGCAGGTCGCCGCGATACCTCTCACGGTTCATAGCGATGAGTCCTCTGTGTATGCCCGCTTCGGCAGGCAGATCTGTTGAACGGATTTATTATACCGTGCAGCGCGGACGCAAATCGCCGCAGTACGCCGCGGTTTCGGTAAACGATGCCGGTAATAGCCTCGAAATATTTGAGCGTTTCTGACGCACGGACGCATGCGAGCGTCTAGCATATCCATTCAAAACGGATTCATGAGCAAAGGGAGTCACAAGCGCATATGAAGCAATGGGTTGGACTGGGCAAATTTCTCGCGGAGCATATGCAGTTCATCGTTCCGATTTGTGTGGCGCTCGGCGTGCTCTTTCCCCAGCAGATCGGCGTGCTCAAGCCCATCGTTCCCACCTTGTTTGCCTTTATGACGTTTCAGGGTGCGCTCAGCAACACCTTCCACCAGGTAACCGAGGTGTTCCGCCGTCCGCTGCATTTGATTTTGGCGTTATTTGTCTCGGCTGTGCTCATCCCCATCGCGGCGTATGCCATGGGGTCACTCTTCTTTGGCTCCAACCCCAACCTTGTCTGCGGCATTGTGCTCGAATACAGCGTGCCCGTGGCCGTCACCGCTTTTATGTGGATCAGCATGTTCGGCGGCAACGGCCCGCTCGCGCTCACCATCATCCTGACGTCCTCGGTCATCTCACCTGTGACGATTCCGCTTACGCTCAAGCTCCTGCTGGGCGCCACCGTCTCGATCGACGTGCCGAGCATGATGCAGAACATGGCCTTTATGATCGCCATCCCCGCTGCGCTCGGTATTGTCATCAATGAACTCACGCGCGGCTGGGGCCACGAGAAACTCTCTCCCGCGCTCTCGCCCGCCTGCAAGTTCATGATGATGGGCGTCATCGCGTCCAACTCCACCGCCATGAGCGAGTACGTGCTACACATGAACGCGGTGCGCCTGGAAGTCGCCCTCTTTATTTTGGTCTTCGCCATCAGCGGCTTTGTCGTCGGTTTTCTGGTCGCACGTGCGCTGCATCTGCCATATAGCGAGACGACTACCATGTGCTTTACCTGCGGCATGCGTAACATCTCTTCGGGCGCCGTCATCGCCACGCAGTACTTTCCGGGCGAGGTCGTGTTCCCCGTCATGTGCGGCACGCTGTTTCAGCAGGTGCTGGCCTCGATTATCGGGCATCTCTTTGAGTGCCTAACCGGCGAGGAGCGCACCAAACAGTGCAAGCGGGTCGAAGCCGGCCGCGACGCGTTGGCACGCTAGGCTGTCCGCATTACGCGGGTGTTAGTCTTACTATACGAGCGTTTCCAGATGCGCACGCAGACGCTCAGCATCGATATCGAGCGTCGTCTCGGCATTGACTTGAGCCAAACGATAGCCGACAAAGTAGGGCGAAACCACCCAACGCGGCAGCGCCTTGGCAATGGTCCGACCGCCCAGGTGATAGAAGAACAAGTTGTACGACTCTGCGCGACCACCGTGGTGCTCGTTTAGGATATAGCGCAGAGCTACCTGGATCGCATCGGCAAAGAGATCCGCCTCGGCTTGGTCTCGCGCGTCATCGCTGGCGGCGATTCCCTGCGGGGCTGAAACGTTGATCTCAAAGAACCCCATGATCGGTTCGGCTGAGATATTGACCGAGATTCTCCCCTGTTGCCAGACATTGATGCCTTCGAAATTGGCGGAAGCCAGCGAAGCATAGCCGTCTTCCTGCTCCAAACCCACAATCCGCATGTGCGGATGGACCAGACTGCCGCCCGAAAGTGGGCCCTTGTTCTTGTACATGAGAACGCTGCGATACTGTCGGGAGTCAATCATCCGCTGCCAGCAATCCAGAGCAAACCGCATAACATGATGCAGCTCGTCCGGCGCATAGGTCACCAGATCGGCGTCGTGGTCGGACGACTCAATCAATACGGTCTGGCGAGTGGCCCGCAAGGTCTTAAACTTATTCTCGAGCCAGATACAGTCACCGTCGCGCCGGATGATATTGGCGAGTTCCTCGGTATCGCAAAAGGGGCACGCGGTGCCTGGACGACGGTTGTCGTCGGGCTTACCGTTCGCCTGCTGAACGTCAAATACCAGCGCCACGGGTTATACCCCCAGCGGCACGATCTTGGTGCCATGGAGCTCGGAGACGCCCAGTGCCGCCGCCACGGTATCGCGGTTGGCCGTGGAAATGCCGCCACCGGGAAGGATGGTCAGGCGGTCGCCCGCGTACTCGATCAAGCGGACCAGGTTTTCGAAGTTGTCCTCGATCGGCGTACCGGCAGTACCACCGTGCGTCAGAATGCGCGTGACGCCGCAGTCGGCGAGCGTGTCAATGGCGTCCAGCTGAGCCTCGGGCGAGAGCTGGTCAAACGCCATGTGGAAAGTGATGTCGATAGGATCGCGCTTGCACTCCTCGGTCGCGCAGCCCGCAGCCATCACGAGAGCGCCAAGCGTAAGTTCGTCGAGCGCCCATCCGCCAGCGCAGGGCTTGCAGCAGCCAAAGACCAAGCCGTCAACGCCCGCACTCACGGCAAGGCCCAGATCCATCTCCATCATACGCAGCTCGTCCTGGTTGTAGTGAAAGTCACCGCCACGCGGGCGAATCATGCACATCACCCGTGCATCGTGCTCGTGAACATAGTTGGTCGTAGCGCTGATAGCGCCGGCCGAAGGCGTAGTGCCACCAACGGCAAGGTTGTCGCACAGCTCGATACGCCTTGCACCGGCATCGATAGCCGCCGGCACCCGCTCAAAGTTCTCGGCACAAAACTCGTACAGCATAGATAGACCCCCCAAAGACAGCAGATGTTTTCCGACGGGCATTGTCACACACCCCCATGAAGTTGCGGTGGAATAGGGACTCTTTTGGTCTCCGAGGCTCCCATTTAGTCCCCATTCCACCGAAACTTAAAGGGGTAGTCGTTGGCATCTGCCACAACGTCGATATTTTGACAACGACAGCGAAAGCCCGCCAGAGCGAGCAAGGTGCCTTGAAACGAGGCGGCATTGACCTTCTGGTCATGCCGCCGAAGTTGAAAGGCAGATTGCCGCTCTGGCGGGTTTGCGGCGTCAAGCCGCTACGCGGTTTGGTAAAACCGCGTAACTAGTTAGCCACCAAGATAAGCTTTGCGCACGTTATCGTCGTGCAGGAGCTCTTGGCCGGTGCCGGTCATGGTAATCTTGCCGGTCTCGAGCACGTAGCCGCGTGTGGCGATGGAAAGCGCCATCTGCGCGTTTTGCTCGACCAGAAGCACCGTGGTGCCAGCCTTGTGCAGGTCCTCGACAATCTGGAAGATCTGTTCGATCAGAATCGGCGCCAGACCCATGGAAGGTTCGTCGAGCATAAGCAGTTTGGGGTTACTCATAAGGGCGCGCCCCATAACGAGCATCTGCTGCTCGCCGCCTGAAAGGGTGCCGGCGACCTGGCGACGGCGTTCCTTCAGGCGCGGGAACTGCTCGTAGACGCGCTCCAGGCCCGGAGCCACCGTGGACTTGGGCTGTGTATAGGCGCCCATCTCCAGGTTCTCCTCGACCGTCATCTGCAAAAAGGCGCGACGTCCCTCGGGAACCTGAGCCAGGCCCTTACCAACCAGCTTATCAGCGGGCGTATGGGTAATGTCCTCGCCCATAAACTTGATGGAGCCGGTCTTAGAGCGCAGCAGGCCCGAGACGGTCTTAAGCGTCGTGGACTTGCCAGCACCGTTGGCACCAATCAGGGCCACGATCTCGCCCTCGTTGACGTTAAAGGAGATGTCCTTGATGGCGTGGATGGCGCCGTACCAGACGTTGATGTTGTAGACGGAAAGCATCGGCTCTGCCATTTAGTTCTCCCCCTTATCCTGCTTGCCCAGATACGCCTCAATAACAGCGTCGTTGTTCTGGATCTCCTCGGCCGTGCCCTTGGCGATGACCTTACCAAAGTTGAGCACGCAGATGCCCTCGCAGATGTTCATGACAAGCGACATGTCGTGATCAATGAGCATGATGGCAATGCCAAAGGTGTCGCGAATCTTGACGATGTTCTCCATGAGCTCCGCGGTCTCGGACGGGTTCATGCCGGCGGCAGGCTCGTCGAGCAGCAGCAACTTGGGGTTGGTGGCAAGCGCGCGGACGATTTCCAGACGACGCTGGGCGCCGTAAGGCAGCGATCCGGCCTGTTCATTTGCCAGGTGCTCCATGTCAAAAATGGACAGCAGCTCCATGGCGCGCTCGTGGGCGGCCTTCTCGTGCTTCCAATACGTCGGCAGGCGCAGCACGCCCTCAAAGCCGGAGTAACGCTCCTGGTTGTGCAGGCCGACCTTAACGTTGTCCTCCACCGTCATGGTGTTGAACAAGCGAATGTTCTGGAACGTACGGGCAATACCCATGCGGTTGACCTGGTAGACCGACTTGCCCGAGGTGTCCTCACCGTCGAGCAGGATGGTGCCGTGCGTGGGCTGATACACCTTGGTAAGCAGGTTGAAGACCGTGGTCTTACCGGCACCGTTGGGTCCGATGAGACCGGCGATCTCGGTCTTGCCGATGGTTAGGCTAAAGTCGTCGACTGCCTTAAGGCCGCCGAATTCAATGCCCAGGTGGATGCACTCGAGCGCCGGACGCTCGCCCAGGTCGCGATCGGGGACAATGGCGCCAGAAGGATACGGGACCATCTTGCCCTTGTTGAACTCAAACTTACTGGGCATCGGCTGCCACCTCCTTCTTGGGAGCAAAGCGATCCTTAATGCGTGCGAAGAACGCCTTGAGCTGCGGGTTGTTGGTAAAGATCATGACCAGGATCAGCACGATAGCGTAGATGAGCATGCGGTAGTCCGAGAACTGACGGAGCAGCTCGGGAAGCACCGTGAGCAACGCCGCCGCGATGACGGAGCCGCGCATATTGCCCAGACCGCCAAGGACCACGAACACTAGGATGAGGATGGACGTGTTGAAGTCGAACTTGGTAGCGGAAAGCTGCGAGAAGTTACCGCCGAAGAGGGCTCCGGCAGCGCCGGCGAGAGCGGCGGAAACCACGAAGGCGATCATGCGGTACTCGGTGACGGAGATGCCCACGGACTCGGCAGCGATCTTGTTGTCGCGCACGGCCATAATGGCACGGCCAGTACGGCTGCGAACCAGGTTGAGCACGATCGCGAGTGCGACCATGACCAGGATGGCACCGGCGAGGAAGGTCGAGTACGTCGACACGCCCGAGGCGCCCTGGGCGCCCTTGATGATGGCGGTGCCGTCCTCAAGCAGGTGCAGGTCGTCGATCGTAGAGTTGCCCGTGATGTTAAAGATCACGTGCAGGCCGCGGGAGTCGACGCCCACAATGAGGCAGGTGACGATCTCTTTGATGATCTCGCCAAAAGCCAGGGTCACGATGGCCAGATAGTCGCCGCTCAGGCGCAGGACCGGGATGCCGATCAAGAAGCCCAAGATGGCAGCGGCGATAGCACCGACCACAATGCTGATGATCAGGCGCACCGGATCGGAGGGAACGGCACTCTCGAGGGCGACCGCGGTGACGATGCCCGTGTAGGCACCGACACTCATAAAGCCCGCATGGCCCAGCGACAGGTCGCCCGCGATGCCGACGACGAGGTTGAGGGAAATGGCCATGACGATGTAGGCCGTAATGGGAACCAACTGGCCGGCGATCATGCGCGGGATCATATGGTTGGACTGCATAAAGAACACGATGGCAAATGCCACGATGCACATGGCGTACGTGACAAAGTCGTGACGCGTCTGCTTGTCTTTAAGAAACTTCATAACGCTCACCTACACCTTCTCGGGGACGTACTTGCCCAAGAGGCCGGCAGGCTTGACGAGCAGGACGATGATCAGAACACCAAAGACGATGGAGTTGGCAAGGCTCGTGGAAATATAGGCCTGCGCCATCGCCTCGATGATGCCGATGAGGATGCCACCGACAAAGGCACCGGGGATGGAGCCGATGCCGCCGAAAACGGCGGCGTCGAAGGCCTTGATGCCAGGCATGGCGCCCGTGGTGGGCTGCAGGACCGGCGAGTAGGAGCACAGGAGCACACCGGCGATGGCGGCAAGGGCGGAGCCGATGGGGGACGTCCTCGGGATGGGGCGGGTGACGCCTACTTCCTTGTCCTCGGACACGGCGCGCATGGCCTTGCCCATCTTGGTCTTACCTGTAAAGAACATCAGACCGGCCATGATAACCAGGCAGGCGACGATGGTGACGAGCGAGACGGCACTCACGTTGAACTTGGCCAAGAACTCCGGCACCGGGAGGGTGACGAGCGAAGTGAAGTTCTTGGGCGTGGCGCCCCACAGAAGCTGCGCGGCGTTCTGCAGGAAGTAGGACACGCCGATGGCCGTGATCAGAACGGCCAGCGGGCCCGCCTGACGCAGCGGCTTGTATGCCAGACCCTCGATGAGAACACCGAGAACGGTACAGACCACACAAGAGAGAATTACAGATGCCCAGCCCGGGAGGCCGAGATACGACGTGGCACAGAACGAGACATAGGCACCGACCATGATGACGTCGCCGTGAGCGAAGTTCAGCATCTTGGCGATACCGTAGACCATGGTGTAGCCCAACGCGATGATGGCGTAGACGCTGCCCATGGACAGGCCGTTGACCAGGTATTGGATAAAGACCGTCATGTTCCACATCCCCCTTTCGAATAGGTTTCCAGTTAATGTATGAAACAGGGACGTTACACTGTCCCTAGATACCAAGCAAGCAGGGAAGGCCAAAACCTCCCCTGCTTGGGATCAAAACCGCTCCATGTAAGGCGGTCTATTAGGCCTGTACGTACTTGCCGTCGGTGATAACGTACGCCGTGGGGTCCTTCTGGACCTGGCCCTTATCGTTCCAGGTGAGCTTGCCGGTCAGACCGTCAACGGTAATCTTGAGCATAGCCTTGGGCAGCTTCTCGGCTACCTCGGTCGGGTCGGCGTCGACACCAAGACCGGCCTCCTTGAGGGCCTCGGCCACCGCGCGCACGCCATCATAGGCGTCGGCGGCAAACTGGTCGGGGGTATCGCCGTACTTATCCTTGTAAGCGTTGACGAAATCGGCGTTCTTCTCGTCGTCGGCGGAGAACGGGGTCATGAGCAGCAGTCCCTCGGCAAGAGAAGTGTCGAAGCCCTCAACGCCCAGGATGCCGTCCATGCCGTCGCAGCCCATCATCTTGACGTCGTAGCCCATGTCCTTAGCATTCTTGAGCAGGACGGACGCCGGCGTGTAGTAGATCGGCGCAAAGATCATGGTAGCGCCGGCCTGCTTGGCCTTGGTCAGCTGGTTGGTAAAGCTCGTGGCGGAGTCGTCCTTAAAGGTCTCCTCGTCAACAATCTCGAGCTTAGACTCAGCGGCCTGGGCCTTAAAGGAATCTGCGATGCCCGAAGAATAGGCGTCGCCGGAGTTATAGAACAGTACGAACTTCTCGTCCGCATACTTCTCTGCCAGGAACTTGGCAGCGTTGACGCCCTGGTTGGGGTCGGTAAAGCAAACCTGGAAGACGCAATCCTTGCCGTCGGTGACGTCCTCGGAGGACGCGGACGGGGTGATCATGAACGTCTTGGGGTCGTTACCGCACTCTGCGGCAACGGCAACCGACGCACCCGTGGTGGTCGGGCCGACAAGGGCCTGCATGCCCCAGTCGAGCAGGGTATTAAAGGCGTTGACGGCCTTCTCGCCGTCGGCCTGGTCGTCCTCGGCTTTGCTGGCAAGCGGCAGCTCCTTGGTGGAGAAGTCCTTGCAGCCAAGCTCGACGCCCTGGGTAACGGACTTGCCGTAGGACGCGGCGGCACCGGTCAGCGGGCCGATGGTGCCGATCTTAAACGAAGCGTCGCCCGAAGCGGAACCGCTGTCGCCGCCGTTGGAGGAGCAGCCAGCTAGAATGGACATCGCCCCCAGACCTGCTGCGCTCGCGATAACGCTCCTGCGATTCATAACAGGGTTCAATGACTTACCGGTGAGGCTCGACATGCGGCTCTCCTTTCAAATCTCGTCGGGTTTTGGTTACCCGACAGGCCATCCTTCGCCGTGTTCGGCGTTCGCAAAATAGTAGACGCTTTAGTTGAGAAAAGTGGCGATTATTTCAACTTTTCTTCTACTTTGTACATTTATCCAGAAATATGTGAATCCCTGTCTGTTTATGCAGTTTAGCCACTTTATTGTGTGAAAGTAATGTTTCTATTCCGTTACAAGCGTCCTTGCCCTAAATAAAACGACCCCACCGGTCTCGTTGTATATGCACTTAGGCGGCGATGTACTTGCCGTCCTGAATCACATAGGCCGTAGCAGGCTTTTCGACTTGGCCCTCGTCGTTCCACGTAAGCTCGCCCGTCAGGCCCTCGATCTTGATCTTGCGCATGGCCTTGGCAAGGTCGCCGGCAATGTCGGCGCCGTCGGCCGTAATATCGATGCCCGCCTTGTCGATGGCCTCGACGATGGCGTGGACGCAATCGTAGGCGTCGGCGGCAAACTGGTTGGGCGTCTCGTCGTAGGCGTCCTTATAGGCCTTGACGAAGTCGGTGTTCTTCTCATCGTCGGCAGAGAACGGGGTCATGAGCAGCACGCCCTCGGCAAGAGAGGTGTCGAAGCCCTCAACGGAGAGCAGGCCGTCCATGCCGTCGGTACCCATGAGGGTCATGTCGTATCCCATGTCCTTGGCGTTCTTGAGCAAAACGGACGCCGGCGTGTAGTAGATCGGCGCAAAGATGAGCGTGGCGCCGGCCTCCTTGGCCTTGGTGAGCTGGTTGGTAAAGCTCGTGGAGGAGTCGTCCTTAAAGGTCTCGGTATCGACGATATCAAGTTTGGACTCCTTGGCCTGCTCGGCAAAGGCATCGGCAACACCCGAGCTGTACGTATCGCCGGAGTTGTAGAACAGGGCGATCTTGGCGTCTGCATACTTCTCGGCCAAAAACTTGGCAGCACTCGCGCCCATGGTGGGGTCGGTAAAGCAAACCTGGAAAACCGTGGTCTTGTCCTTGGTGACGTCGAGGGACGAAGCAGAGGGCGTGACCATGAGCATATCGTCGGCGATCTCGCCCGAGACAGCGACGGCGGCACCAGTCGTGACGGGGCCGACGAGCGCCTGCATGCCCCAGTCGCACAGGGTATTGAAGGCGTTGATAGCCTTCTCGCCGTCGGCGACGTCATCCTCGGACTTAAGCGAGAGCTTGAGATCCTTGGTCGAGAAATCCTTGGCGGCAAGCTTGGCACCCTTCTCGGCCGAAACGCCATAGGTTGCCGCGGCGCCGGTCAGAGGGCCGATGACACCGATCTTGAAGGTCTTGCCGTCATCGGCGGAGCCGCCGTCCGAGCCACCCGATGAGCAACCAGCGAGTGCGGCGGTGCTGCCGAGCGCCGCAGCGCCGACGAGAAAGTTCCTACGGCTGAGCGTGCTGTTGATGTTGAACATGGTGTCCCCCTTTTTCGCTGGCCGCGGTGCGGCCGTCTTGCGGTACAGGGCAAACCTTATGGCGCAAACGTTGACAGTTTGTTACGGAAGTCCGTTTGTAGCGAGCGTGTTTCCAATGTTTCCGCAGCGTTTCGGGGGTGCCGTTTTGTGCGGCTCCTGTTGCCTGGCGAGCACGCGCCCCCGGTTCACGCTAGAATGCACTCAACCTTTAAGCGGTTTATCCATCCAAAAGATGCACGAAGGAGTTATCTATGAGCGAACCCCTGCGCACCGTGAACGTCGGTCTGATCGGTCTGGGAACCGTCGGCGGCGGCGTGGCCCGTCTGATCAAGAGCCACCCCGATGAGGAAGGGCCTTGT
>OAUS01001622.1_pt1 | contig 10379 bp, 9 predicted proteins | sample 1516801 | NCBI WGS metagenome assembly OAUS01 (sample SAMEA2580001, study PRJEB22360) | human gut metagenome | biome: human gut; feature: human-associated habitat; material: faeces | place: Denmark | collected 2008/2010
CTGATTTGGCAGAAGTTTATGCTATTGGAAAGGATAAACACAAATGGCAGAATTGTTAAAGAATATTCAGTCATATTGGGATATGAGAGCTGGAGGATTTTCAGATGCCAGTATGGAAGAAAGAAAAACAGAACCTGGAGAGAGATGGGAAAATATTTTCAAAAATTCTCTTAAAACGGGATGGCATGTATTAGATGATGGGTGTGGCGCCGGCTTTTTTACCACTTTGTTTGCTTCGATGGAATTCATGCTTGCTTCGAGGGATTTTCGGTGACTGCGGTAGATTATAGCACAAAAATGCTGGAAGAAGTCAGAAGAAATCTGGAGACAGAAGGACTTAAAGCAGAACTTCATCAGATGGATGTGCAAAGCTTAGAATTTGCTGATAATTCCTTCGACGCAGTGGTATCAAGAAACGTATTCTGGAACCTGGAGTATGCAGATAAAGCTTATGAGGAAGCGTACAGGGTTCTAAAAAAAGATGGAATTCTAATTCTGGAAGATGGAAATTATTATCGCCGTTTTTTTAGTGATAAGTATCAGAAAGCCTATGATGAGTTTCAGCGGGGACATGAAAAAGAAGAACAAGGGTGCCATGCGCGACATAATAAAGAAAATGTAGATTTTTCCATTATGGATGAAATTGCAAAGAAATTGCCAATGAGTCAGGTAGATCGACCTGCCTGGGATTTTAATAAACTTGTAGAAACAGGATTTCATAAAATACAGGTGGAAATAGCTGGCAGCCCTTTACCGATGAGTTTTTGTATTGTAGCACAGAAAGGCTGAAAAAGTGAAAAGAGAGATTATAAAACGACTGATTTCACTTGTGATTATTTTGTTTGGGCTGTCTCTGATGACCTTTGGACTTACATATATTTTGCCGTCAAATCCAGCTGAACAGCTGGCAGAATCTATGGGTGCAGGTCATGACCGGGAGGTAATCGCAAAGATTGAAGAAAAATACGGATTAGACAAATCTTTTGGAGAGCAGTATGTGAACTGGCTGAAGGGTGCGTTACATGGCGATTTCGGAATGTCGGTAAAATATGCACAGCCCGTTTCTCAGGTATTAGGAAGAAAACTCCCCAATACGGTTAAACTGGCAGTTGCATCGTTTATTCTGATGATATTAATTTCTTTTCCGTTAGGAATTTTATCAGCAGTATATAAGGATAAAAAGGCTGATTATATTATTCGGTTTATGTCTTTTATTGGAATTTCACTGCCTAGCTTCTGGGTTGGTATGATGATGATCTATTTTTTTGCAGTTAAGATGCACTGGCTGCCTGTGGGGGGATCAGATTCTTTTAAAAGTCTGATCATGCCGTCTGTAACACTTTCGTTAAGCATGAGTGCGTACTACATAAGACGGATCAGGGCGGTAATGGTCGAGCAGATGAATGAGGAATATATAAATGGCTGTCAAGCAAGGGGAATTGGAAGGTTTCGTACAATTTTCTTTCATGTGCTGCCAAATTCCCTGCTTACTGTAGTGACAATGCTCGGCATGTCATTTGGAGGATTACTTGGTGGAACAATGATCGTTGAAACGGTCTTTAGCTGGAATGGAATCGGCAGCGCAGCAGTGGCTGCGATTTCCGGCAGAGATTACCAGCTGATCCAGGGATATGTTATGTGGATGGGATGTATTTATGTACTGGTGAATCTTTTGGTAGATATATCTTACCAGTGGCTTGATCCAAGAATTAGAAGAGGAGCCCTGCAACATGAAGAGTAAGAAAAAATTATGGATTCGTTTTGTGATTATAATGGCATTTGCAGTGCTTTTCTTATTATTTGCATTGTTCGCGGGAAAATTTGCACCTTATGATCCGTTGGAAACACACTATACAGACCTTCTGAAAGCGCCATGCAAACAGTATCTCATGGGAACTGATCAGATGGGAAGGGATATGTTTTCGAGAATTCTTTACGGAGGAAAAACATCACTTTTGATCGCATTTGTTGTGACAGCGATCATTTCCGTTGTAGGAATTCTTATCGGGACAATAGCAGGCTTCTGGGGAGGCGCTTTTGATGCTGTTTTAATGCGTTTATCTGACATGCTGATGGCCTTTCCTGGTTCCATTTTTACAATTGCACTTGTAAGCTTTCTTGGTACAGGACTTCCAAATCTGATTTTGGCAATGACCATAACAGGATGGACTTATTATGCAAGAATTAGCCGGTCATTAGTGCTTTCCATAAAAAATAATACATATATAGAGCAGGCAAGACTGGGAGGCGCTAATAATTTCCGGATTATGACAGGTTATATTATTCCAAATGTCATGCCTTCGCTGTTAGTAAATATTACGCAGGATATTGGAAGTAAACTTTTGACCATTGCAGGTCTTTCCCTGCTGGGGCTTGGTTCCCAGCCACCTACACCGGAGTGGGGATATATGCTGTCTGAGGGAAAAGACTATATGTATTCGGCACCCTGGATGCTTATGGCACCTGGTATTGTTATTTTAATAAATGTAATCATATTTAATTTACTTGGAGACAGTGTTCAGGATCTGATGAATCCGAAAAGAAAAAATTAATAATGTTTACTCTTTAAAATAAAGAGTTGAACATAGATTATAGTTTAACAACAGGAGGAGAAATAAAAAATGAGAAAACGGTTAGTATCTTTATTGTTTGCAGGAATTATGGCATGCAGCGTAATAGGAAGCGGTGTTACTACATTTGCAGCCGAAAATGACAGTCACATTAATCTGGCACTTTTCACCTACATCGAAGGCATGGATCCTGCAACAGACTGGTGCGGATGGAATCTTACACGCTGTGGTGTAGGAGAAACTCTTGTGACTGTAAATGAAAATATGGAAATTGTAGGACAGTTAGCTGATGAGTGGGAGCAGGTTGATGATACAACTTATCGTTTTCATATCCGCCAGGGAGTAAAATTCAGCAATGGTACCGAGCTGACACCAGAGATCGTAAAGGATTCTATCCAGAGATCTATTGATAATAACTCTCGTGGAGGAGATCTTAAAATTGCAAACATCGAAGTAGATGGAGAGAATGTAGTATTTACTACAGATGGTGCATACAGTGCTTTTGTTTCACAGCTTACAGAGCCGATGACAGTTATTGTAGACACCACAGCTGATACAAGCAATTATGATACTATGCCAATCTGTACAGGACCTTATGCAGTGTCTGAGTATGTATCTGAAGAGAAGATTGAGCTTGTGGCAAATGAGAACTACTGGGATGGAGCACCGGAAATCAAGAGCATTACTGTAAAGAATATCGGAAGTGATACAAAGGTAGATGCAATGCTTTCCGGAGATATTGACCTTGCACAGGGACCGGATGCAACAGCTCTTAATCGTGTGGAAAATAATGACGATATCAACATTGTAAAAGTAACCGGAACAAGAGAGAATGATTTCGAATTAAACTGCCGCGAGGGAAATCCCCTTTCTGATAAGAACCTTCGTCTTGCACTGTCCTATGCAGTAGATCGTGATGTTGTAGCACAGGTAGCAGGAAATGGTTATTCTTCTCCAATCAGCACAGCATTCCCGCCATCTGTAGGATACGATTCTGAAGATGTAAACGGACAGGTTTATGATCTGGATAAGGCAAAAGAATGCCTTGAGGCAGCAGGCTACAGCGATTCTGACGGAGATGGAATTGTGGATAAGGATGGAGAGAATCTGTCCCTTACAATTTCTATTGCCAATGGTTCTTCAACAGCAGTAAGTGAGACTTTACAGGATATGTGGAAGCAGATCGGAGTTGATGTACAGATTGAAATGCTGGAGAATGTAAGTGACAAACGTGCTTCTGGTGATTTCGATATGCTGGTATCTCCAAACTGGCAGACTGTAAATGCTGGTGATGGTCAGAAATATCTTATGAACCGCTGGTCTGATGGAGGAAGTGACAATTACAGCGGATATCACAGTGATGAATTCCAGTCTGTTCTGGATAAACTGGATGCTGCATTTACTCAGGAGGACCGTGTAAGCGCATTTGTAGAAGCCCAGCAGATCCTGGCAGATGATGCCCCGGCAATCTGGATGTATGCAAATGATAACGTGACTCTTGTAAACAGTAAACTTGAGAATGTAACAGTATTCCCAATTGACTATTATCTTGTAACAAACAAGTGGACATTAGCTGAATAATTATGGATATTCTGAATATTGAGAACTGTACGATTCGCTATCAGGAGCAGGAAGCGGCAGTAGAGCATGTTTCTCTTTCTGTAGGAGAGCAGGAAATCGTCAGTATCGTAGGTGAAAGTGGAAGTGGAAAAACAACTTTAATTCGTGCTATTCTCGGAATTTTATCTCCTGGCGGGACAGTGACAGAGGGGAAAATCTTATTTCAGGGAAAAAATATTTTGGAATTAGATGAGACGTCTTTACAAAAGCTCCGGGGAACGGAAATTGCAATGATCTTTCAGGATGTTGGAGCATCATTGGATCCCATACGGATTGTAGAGTCTCAATATCGGGAATCTATTCTGGCGCACAGGAAAATGGCAAAGGCTGACTGTCGGTCACTGGAAAAAGAAATGCTGGCAAAAATGCATCTGACAGATCCGGAACGTGTAATGGTATCTTATCCTTTTGAACTTTCCGGCGGGATGAAACAGCGTGTTGGAATTGCAATGTCAATGACTGCAAGACCAAGACTTCTTCTTGCAGATGAGCCTACTTCTGCATTGGATGTGACAATTCAGGCAGAAGTGGTACGAGAAATGAAGAAGCTTCGGGAGCAGTATGAAACTGCAATTATTCTTGTGACACATAACATGGGGGTTGCTTCTTACATTTCAGATAAGATCGGTGTGATGTGCAAGGGTGAGCTGGTGGAATTTGGAAAAAGAGATGATGTGATCTTTCATCCGAAGCACGAATACACCAAAAAACTTCTGGCGGCAGTGCCAAGGCTGGAGGGAAAACGATTTGCAAAATGATACGATTCTCCTGGAAGTTAAAAATCTGAATAAGACATTTCCAGTGAAAAAAGAAAAATTATATGCAGTAAGTGATGTTAGTTTTTCCCTCAAAAAAGGTGAATGCCTAGGGATTGTGGGTGAAAGTGGATGCGGGAAAAGTACAGTGGCGAGAATGATTGCCGGTATCATACCTGTTTCGGGTGGAGAAGTACTGCTGGAAGGGGAAGCTTACATGAACCTGAAGGGCAGTGAAAAAAGACGTTTCCGCCGAAACATTCAGATGGTTTTCCAGGATCCTTTAAGTTCATTCAGTCCAAGAATGAAAGTTGGCACTTATCTTATGGAATCCAGGAGAAACTTTGATGGGATCAGTAAAGAAAATGGTCTTAAGGAAGCGCGCAAACTGCTTCTGGAAGTAGGTCTTCCGGAAGATTTTGTGAATCGTTATCCACATGAGCTTTCGGGTGGTCAGCTGCAGCGTGTGGCTATTGCCAGGGCCATTTCTATTCAGCCTAAACTACTGATCTGTGATGAAGCGACAGGTGCACTGGATGTTTCCATACAGAACCAGATTGCGAAGCTGCTGGTAAAGCTGGTGGAAGAAAAGCAGATCAGCTGTCTGTTTATTGGGCATGACCTGGCACTGGTAAGGAGTGTAAGTCAGAGAATCGCAGTTATGTATCTGGGAAGAATTGTGGAAATTCTGGAGAGTGAGACGCTTGCTGCAAAAGCAGTACATCCATATACGAAAATGCTGCTTGGTTCTGTTTTTGATGTATATTGCGATCAGAATGAGAAAATTGCAGCTGCAAAGGGAGAGCCTCCAAGTCCTCTTGAAGTGCAAAAGGGCTGTGCTTTTGCCGGGCGCTGCAACTGGTGCAGGGAGAAATGTAAAGAAGAACTGCCTCTTTTGCAGGAGATTGAGCCAGGACATAAGGTTGCCTGTTTTCAATTTATGAAATAAAATACTGCTCTGAGCAGCAAAAGCTGTCTGGTAGATGCCAGGCAGCTTTTTTGAGGTGGAATAAAGTTAATTCCATGCTCGAAGCAGTTTTGTACCATTTAAGATTTGTTCCAGAAGATATAGAGCACCTGTACATCCAACGTAAGTTTTGGGAATGACATGGATATATCCGGAACCTGGATTGGCAGTTTCAATGCCAAAAATGTTGTCGCTGTAAGTGTTCAATTCTACGATTGTGTTTGCACCAGCAAGAAGGATAACATTATTTACAGAGGCAATATCCTGTTCCAGTGCGTCTTCACAATGAAGCTCATGAAGCTTTTCCTGAATCAGATTTTCCGTGTGGCATTGTAAATAAAGTGGATGGATGACTTTGGGCTTAATGCCTAAATAACCGGAAAGATAATCCACATATCCTCTTAGAACGGATGGGTCGCCTTCCGCGGCATAGCGAAGATCCTTTGGGAAGCCTTTATTTCCCATATTATGTGCAATGAAATAGAAAGCGCGCGAACGGCTTTCTTCAATATAATCTAATGCAGGTTCACAATTTGTTCCGAGCAAAGAGGAAATCCCCCGGACAAATTCTTCGGTGAGGTCAAAACCGATTGGCATTCCTCCGGTCTCGTAAACTGGTATGGGAAAATGGCTGCGGAGATATTCGGCTGTTTTTTTACAACGCTCCGGGCAGAGTATAATATTGGCGTCTGCCTGAGCAATTGTACGAAAATCAGTTATGGGACAATTCATACCAGCTGCTACATGAACAGAGATTCCGCAAAGCTTCAGTAATTTGGTGATTTCCTTTAAACCGCCTTCCGGGAATTTCTCATGTGCATCAAAACCAAAAAGGTTAATAGATGGAATTTTGGAGGCTTTTTTATTGGTGCAAGGTTTATCACATAACAATTCCATCAGGCGAACGGTTGCTTCGTCGTATCCGATCATAGAATTTTCTGATAAGCCAGGGGATTCGATAAAAAGGTGTGGAATTCCAAATTCTTTGCTGATGGCATCCAGTTCCGGCTCCAGTGCTTCGCCGAGGAGAGAAGTACCGGGAGTCTGGATTACTGTGAATAAGTCATAACTTCTTTCTGAAAACAGATCGTTTAATGCGCGATGAAGTTGTTCGGCGGTCCCGAAAATATAATCAGAATAGCGGAGATTGGTAGCTGGTATGCCAGGACTGCCGATGCAAAACTGGCTGCGAAGCAACCGGTCATCCATAGCATCTTCCAGTCGAAGCTCATCACCAAGAGTCCATAGATTGGATCTTCGAATCAAAGAATCAACACCACTAAAGGTATAGTAGGTTTTACAGCCAATAGGACCATTTAGGAGAACCAGGTTGTTTTGGATCCCTTCGCATGCAGAGATAACACCCGCAATGTGATCAGGGACAGCGTTTCTCAAATAATGATTTGTCATTTTTCCATCGTCCTTCCAAAGTGTTTTCAAATAAACGGATCCATTTTGCAGCACAATCTGTTCCAGTAAAGAAACCTGTGCTGATATCCCGTGCAAGATTTACGGTGCAGATTTCATCAAGTATGAAAGCCTGTCCCATAAAATCATTCAGGATAATAAGATCTGGCTTTTGTTTTGCAATAGAAGTAAATAATGTATTTTGTGCATTTTCCCAGTCCGCTGAGAATTGATGCTTCCAATCTGCAACGCTGTCTTCTTTACTTCCGATAAGGATAGAATCCAATACATCCAAATCCAGATCATGAGCCAATTCAAGAATCCAATCAATGCTATTGTTCTTTAAGAATAAAATCACTTTTTTCCCTTTATACAAAAGTTTGAGGTTGTTAATAGTTTGGGTGTATTGAATGCGGTTTTCTAAAATTACCTGTTCTGTTTCTTTTTCTTTTCCATAAAGTTTTCCTATTTTGCGAAGCCAGGAGGCTGTTTGGGAAAATCCCCTGGGAAGCTCGTTGCAAAGAAAACGGCAACCATATTTTTCTTCAAATATTTTTTGCAGTTCATGTCCTAGTTTATCATAGCGTGCCATGATCGAATAAGGCGCTTTTAAAAAATTATGGATGTTCTCCATTGATTCTGCGCAGATAAAGCGACAGTTGATTCGGATTCCTATTCTTTTAAATATTTCCTGCAGATTCATAAAAGTACGATCTGTCTGAGAAGAAATTGTATGTTCATAGACAAGATTGATGCAATCAGGTTCTGGCTTTACGTTCGGATCAACAGCTTGAAGAGCAAGCGTTTTGTAGCAAAGTGCCATTCCTTCGTTATAGTCACCGGCTTCGATTCCGTCAGTATGAATAATATACATATCGACACCAAGACTTTTTAATTCTTTTTGAAGTGGAACCAGGTCATCGCCACTCATGCCTGGAATACAGGAAGTGACAGTGATAATATTGCGGATTCCGCGTTTCACCATTTGAAAAGCTTTACGCCGTGTCTGTTCTACACCACCGTATACGGCTTCGTTTATGGTGATATCAGTATTCTCAAACTGTCTTGGAACAAAGGCCGGGTAAAGGATTCCGCGTTCATACAATCCTCTTCGTCCGTAGCTGGTAAAACCGTTAATGGCATACCAGGTGCAGCTTTTGGGAGCATGTCCGAGAATTGCGGCATCTTTGATATGAACCGCCAGATCGATAGCACCACGATAAGCACAGCCATATAGCGGAACTCTGCTAAAAGGATCAGATAAAGCTCTCTTTTTCGTGGCAGAAGGTTGTGCGGGAACAGCAGTAATCACGGGAGCAGATGTATGTTTGGAAATTGTAGTGGTAGTGTGGGATAGTCTTTCCCCACGCATAAAAAGCTCCATCTGCTCTTCAGATAAAGGGGCAGCGGCATAAAGAACAGGCTGCGTTTGTAATTTTTGTGCAAGCTCCAGAAAAATATTAGCTTCGGCACTTTTGGGGGATTTTTCAACCAGAGTCATTGCTTCTTTTTCTGCCTGGGTAAAAAGATTACTTCTGGGAATTTCTGCAAGAATTGGAAGATTGACAGCATTGGTAAAGTCTTCTACATATTTGCGATCATCACCGACTCCGCGGCTGTTATAGATGATCCCGGCAATCTGTCTGCCCTGGGGATTAAGATTCTTTATTCCGCACAGAATGTTATTTGCAGCATAAATAGACATAGATTCCCCACTTGTTACAAGAACTACTGCATCGGCATATTGTTTGCGGACAGGAACCGCAAAACCGCCACAGACAACATCTCCTAATACATCATATATGACCTGGTCATATTTTTCTATGGCGTGGTATTTGTTTAAAAAATCAAATGCAGTCAGAATTCCCCGGCCTGCACAGCCCATTCCTGGTCTGGGACCGCCTGCTTCTATGCAACCAGTGTCAAGAAAACCTGGTATTAATACATCTGCCAGGTTTTGTTCATCTTCAGGAGTGTTTAGAAGATAATCGAGGATAGTTGTGATTTTTTGCCCATGGTGTAGAAGACGGGTTGAGTCGTGCTTGGGATCACATCCTATTTGAAGTACTTTACTGTTGCAGACTGCTAAGGCTGCGGTCAGATTCGCACTTATTGTGGATTTCCCAATCCCTCCCTTTCCATAAACTGCAATTTGCATATTGGTCCTCCTCATTATGAAATTCCAAATTACCTTTGATAATGGCATTGGAGACTGTTATTACTTGCTGGAAAAATTTTTAACGACGTTTTTTTCGTAATCTACAGATAAAAATCCTTCACATAATCCATCCGTGCGCTCATATTAGAAAACATAGCATCTACCAGTGTGATGGCGGCCATGGATTCTACTACTACAACGGCACGGGGGACGATTACCGGATCATGGCGGCCTTTGATTTCGATGGAGGTGTTCTCGCCGGTAGTGGTAACAGTCTGCTGAGGCTGTGCAATGGATGGGGTTGGTTTGATGTGGGCGCGGAGGAGAATTTCACCGCCGTCACTGATTCCGCCTAAAATGCCTCCAGAGTGGTTGGTGGTCTTTACAATTCTGCCATTTTCCATGTGGAAGCCATCATTGTTTTCGGAACCCTTCATGGTGGAAACCTTTACACCATCGCCGATTTCCACTGCTTTTACGGCGCCAATAGACATCAGTGCCTGGGCAAAAGCTGCATCTAGTTTTCCAAATACAGGATCTCCAATGCCAGCAGGAACGCCGCTTATACGGCACTCGACAACACCGCCTGCACTGTCCTCCTCTTTCATGCATTTCTCCAGATACTTGGCTGCTTTTTCTGCGGCAACCATATCTGGCATATAGAAAGAGTTTTCCGGTATTATTTCAGGGTGGTAGCTTTGGCATGAGACTGGTCCGATGGAACTGGTGTAGGCGTGCAGGGTAATACCAAGTTCTTTCAGAATCCTGGCTGCAATGGCTCCGGCGGCAACTCGGCCGATGGTCTCACGTCCAGAGGAACGTCCGCCGCCTCTGTAGTCGCGAAAACCATATTTACTGTCAAAACCAAAATCTGCATGTCCAGGGCGATAGGTCTGCGCGAT
>OAUS01001625.1_pt1 | contig 10358 bp, 6 predicted proteins | sample 1516801 | NCBI WGS metagenome assembly OAUS01 (sample SAMEA2580001, study PRJEB22360) | human gut metagenome | biome: human gut; feature: human-associated habitat; material: faeces | place: Denmark | collected 2008/2010
CAGAACAAACAACTACGGCACAATAACGCAATTCAAATGTAAAAATAATTTTGAACACCTACTTATAAAGGCAAAATCGAATAATGAGTTGCAGCGCGTTTTGTGAGCACGAAACCTGTAAACGGTAAACCGATGCTGTGGTTCTTATGAAAACGCTGATTTTCAGTAGTTCCGAGATGCTTAAAACAAGCTCGGAACTAATTTCAACAAGCTCGGAACTAATTCAGACAAGCGCGGAACTAATTTCCACGAGCGCGGAACTAATTCGGACAAGCGCGGAGTAAATGAAAGGAATAGCTCGTTGCGTAACTCTAACAACGGCAAAGGCCTAAAAAAAGGAATAAGTAGGTGTTCAAAATTATTTTTATATAATTCTATCGAAGTATTTTTACTTTGCATTACGTTCTTGCACCGCATCTGTTCGCTCTGTGCTCAGTCACATAGCCCGCTATGCTCCTTTGCACAGAACAAACAACTACGGCACAATAACGTAATTCAAATGTAAAAATAATTTTGAACACCTACTTAGCATTAAATGTAAATTCACACACGCCAGACCTCACGGTTTAACACTCGCAGCAAAGGCAAATAGGCAGCTGCATGAAGAAATCATGTGAATGGGCGAACCATGGACAGGCGGTTATTCACACGGCCCAAAAACCGGAATATGCCGTCCGGCGGCACCCATTTACTACCCCGTATTTGCTCAATTCAAAACCATTTTTCCTGACAAGAAACCAAGTGAACGGGACTTCATGAGGTGAAGAAGGCAGGAAAAAAGGCGGGAAAAAGACGGAAACAGGCAATTATTAGTGGCAAAAAATGTGATTTTACGCAGAAACAAGCCTAAATTTGAAACCATTGATAATGAGCCGTATAACCTTTTAAAAATCGGTAACTTACCATTTTTGTGGTAAATTTAAAGGGCTAAAATAAGAAAACCCGATTGAGCAAAATATTTTTCTTAACTTTGCACCGGATTTTGTCAGATTGGGCATTAACGGTCCATCGCGGCCGAATCCAAAAAATAAGTTCTACAAACAACTCGAATGATGCAACCTGAAGCAAAAAACTTTCAGGCAGGCACTATACTAAATTACAAATGAAAAAAATACTCCTGCTTCTTCAAGTTCTGCTCGTGATGAGCTCTTTCAGCTCGTGTATTCAAGACGAACCGCTCAATGCGGAATGCGACATCATTGCTGTCGATTCTCTTTGGCTTGAACAACAAATGGATATTATCGTTGGCAAACCCATCGTAACGAACGACCTCGTTTCGTTCAATATTAAAAGAGATGCAGACCGGACGCATTTAAATCCGCGTTTTGTGCTGACCGATGGGGCACGCATCACCATGACGCTCGATGGTCAAGAATTGGAGGCTAACGGCGTGATGCGCGACTTTACTTCGCCTCAAACTTACACCGTTCATTCCGAAGACGGAAAATGGCATAAGGACTATAAAGTTTCTTTCAACTATCCTACCACACCTACCACAACTCAACTGCTCGGTTTCGAACACTTTGAATTGGATGCCACCGGCCGCTACCACCAATGGTACGAAATCGACCCGACCGACGCAACGAACCCGCGCCGTTCATACTGGGCTTCGGGCAACAGTGCCTACGCCATTACAGGTATGGGTAAGAAATACGACGATTATCCCACCGTGTCTGACCCTATGGGCGTGAAGGGTAATTGTGTAAAACTGACTACCTGCCGCACAGGTTCGTTTGGCGACTTGGTGAAAATGCCCATCGCTGCCGGCAACCTTTTTATCGGTACGTTCGACACGAAAATTGCCATGAGCCAACCGCTCAAGGCCACGGGCTTCGGTCTGCAACTTGTAGGCGGTAAGCCGCTGAAACTGACGGGATACTACAAGTACAAAGCGGGCGAGGTGTTTACCGACAAGAACAAGCAAGTATGCCCCGAACGTCATGACACTGCCGACATATATGCAGTCGTCTACGAAGTCGATCCCTCGAATTTCGTTCCGCTCAATGGCGACAATGTGCTCAGTTCTGACCGCATCGTGATGGTGGCACGCATTGACAACCCGGGTGAACCTGCAGAATGGACGCACTTCGAAGAACCATTCCGTTTGATGCCTGGCAAGCAGTTTGACAAACAGCGCATGAGCAACGACGGATATGCTATTACTGTGGTTTGTACATCAAGCCGTCAGGGTGCTTACTTCGAAGGTGCAGTCGGATCGACACTCTATGTTGATGAATTGCGCATACTTTGGGAAATCGAAACAGACGGCAAGTAAGCCAAGTTCTGTAAGCCCGGCACCGCTGGTTTAGTCCACTCCACTCTTTTTCCTTTTCATCTTCAGACATCACATCGTGAAACAGATATTTTTACTCCTCGCATTCCTCGGAGCAGGTTTTTCGCTCCAGGCTCAAACTCAAACGGCGGCACAGACGGGTGCAGACATCGCTACCCTGACTGCCGACGAGAACAAAGGCCCTAACGAGGCCAAGGATACCGACATCAACTTGCTGAAAGCTGCCTTGAAGGGTTGGCACGTGCGTGTGGGTGCCGGTGTCAGCATCGGTGGTTCGGCGCCACTGCCCATTCCGGCCGAAATCCGCAAAATCGACTCCTACAACCCGACGCTTTGCATTCAGCTTGAAGGCGATGCACACAAAAAGTTTGGCAAACACTGGGGCATGATGGTGGGCGTGCGCTTCGAGAACAAGGGCATGGAAACCGATGCTACGGTGAAAAACTACCACATGGAGGCTGTCAACGTGGACGGCTCGGGCAAAATCATCGGTGCATTTACGGGCAAGGTAAACACGGAGGTCGACTTGAACTACCTGACTTTCCCGATTCTTGCCACTTACAGCTTCAACGACCGTTGGCAAATTGCTGCCGGACCCTACCTTTCGTGGATGATGAAGGGCGAATTTACGGGAAAGGCTTCCGATGGTTACATCCGCGACCAGAACCCTACGGGCACGAAGACCGAAGTAACGATGGCTACCTACGACTTTTCGCACAACTTGCGCCGCTTTCAGTGGGGCTTGCAGGTGGGCGGTGAGTTCAAGGCCTACAAGCACCTCAGCGTCACGGCCAATGTGCAATGGGGCTTGAACGGCATTTTCCCCTCGGATTTCCAGAGCGTCACCTTCGACCTCTTCCCCATTTACGGTACCATCGGCTTCAACTACCTGTTCTAAATGAACGCTTTACTTTCGTTACGCAAACACAAATAAACTATTCAGCACATAACATACACTATTTGATATGAAGAAATTTTTACTCACGCTTTCGCTTTGCTTCGCGGCCTTCACAGCTATGGCTCAGAAGCAGTACACTGAAAAGATTGTCGTTACGCTCAACGAGGTTTCGTTTCCCGAAGCCACTTCAACTTTGTCAGTAACGACGAACGACAACGGCACGTGCGACTTTGTGCTGCCTAACTTCCTCCTGCCTTCGCCCGAACCCGGAGCCGACCCTATGTATGTAGGTACCATCGACCTCAAGGGTGTAAAGATGGTGAAGGGTGAAAAGGCTGACAAAATCAGCACCGACACGAACATTGAAATTCTGCCGGGCAACATGGAAGGTGTTATGACCGAACAATGGATTGGTCCGATGCTTGGCCCTGTGCCCATCAAACTCGACGGTGAACTCACGGACACCGATATGTCGGCCACCATCCACATTGCCATGCCGGGCATGAACATCGTGGTGGTGATTGGCGAACCCATTCAGAGCGGCATTGGCCAGGTGGCTGTGCAGCAGTCGGCCAACAAGGCGATTTATTCACTCAGCGGTGTGCGCGTAGCCAACGCCTGGAGCAACGCGCTGCCCAAAGGCATCTACATCGTGGGCGGTAAAAAGGTGGTAAAATAAGTTTTTGCTACCCTAAAACATACATTCTTAAGAGTTAACATCAAGTAAAGGCTGTCGCAGGCATGCTTTTCTGCTTGGGAAAGCCCTCTTTGTATATATACATTTACAAAAACATTATGAATAAATGGACGCTTCTTGCGCTCGTAGCTACTTCGTTTACGGCGCAGGCTCAGCAACTACCCAATGCAAGTTTCGACACTCCTTGGGAAGAATGTTTCCCTTACATTGGTAAAGATGGTAAACACACTAAGTCAATCGGTACGCAACCTAAAGGATGGACCATTGCCAATGTATACGGCATGAACACACTGGGTGCCACGGTAGTTGCCAAAGACACCTTAGGCCTTGGCACTGACACGAAGGCTGTTAAATTAGCCAACACTCCCAACTCGCTGTTGAGTTCTCAAATTGTGCCGGGTTATATGGGACTTGGCACCACTTGGAACACCTCAGTCATGGGACAACAGAACGATGGTGGTTCGTTTGGTGGTATTGAATTTACCAACCGCCCCGATGCTGTTGAATTCTATTACCAGCGCATTTGCCCAGAAGCATCGGCCGACATTCCTGCAACGTTTGTGGCTTACCTTTGGAAAGGACAATGGCAGCAGGCTGAAGTGCCTATTGACATTGCCGCTTTCGGTAGCCCCAAGAAGGAAACCATGATTGACCGCGACCGCAACATTCTGGGTATGCCCACCGACAAAGGCGGTGCTGTTACCAAGAGCGATGATGCACTGTTGATTGCATCAAGCATTCATCATATCAAGGATATCAACAAGGAACTCACCAAATTGGTTGTGCCCATTGAATATCATGATTCTACGGCTATTCCTACCAAAATGAACCTTGTGTTTGCGGCCAATGACTACTTTGATGCTACTACGGTTAAAGCCGGTAACTCATTGGTTGTCGACAGCGTGAAATTGGTTTACTACCACGCACTCGAAAGCCTCACCTACGGCGACAAGGTATATACGCCCAATGCCGAAGGTGTAATCGACCTCAGCGAAGTGGCTTTCGATGCCAACACACCCATGCAGTTCCATGTAAAGGGTGTAGGTGCTACGGTTGAGAAAGGCACACTGAACGCCGACACGCAAGAAATGACGCTTGAGGTTCGCGGTAACGACTTCGCTGCCAACCCCGAAAGCAAAACCACTTATACACTCCGCTTCAAGGCCGAAGCTCCCGCTCCTGCACTCGAACTCACGTCGCTCACCATCAGCGGCATGCCTTTCGAAGCACTCGAAGCTGGCAAAACGGCCTACACCCTGCCCTACGTTTACAACCCCGGCATCGTGTTCAAGGGTACGACCAACGAGGGTTACACGGTGAGCGAAAGCGTGTTCGACAACAAGGCTAAGACGCACACGGTTAACGTGGTAGACCCGGCGAAGAATGACACAACCAGCTACGTGTTCAGCTTCACCGACGCTGTGGAAGATGCTACTGCCGGCAACTACGAAGGTTCACTCAGCGTAGTGCTCACGGCTCAGGACAATAACAGCGTACCTACGGCGCTCAGCAATGCAAACATCCGCATCACCAAGAATGCAAACGGTACAATCAACCTGGCCATCGACGACTTCGCGTTCGGCGGTATGGTTGTGGGCGACATCTTTGTATCGAACGTGCCCATGAAGGACGGCAAAATCGAAAAGACGCGCCGCACCATCCTCATGACCGACTTTGACGAAGCTGGCAACAAGCTCGATTGGAGCATGGGCTGGATGATGGGTGCACTCCCCGTTGAGGTTAGCGCCGATTTGAACACCACCGACAAGCGCACTTCGGCTTCGATCGACATCATCACGGCCGAGAACCCCATGTTGGCCACGATGTTCAAGGGTATCCACGTTGACTTCGTTCCCTTCACCGTAAGTGGTGACATGAAAGAAAATGGTTTCGGTGGTCGTCAGTACTACGAAAACCTCAAGGTTAAGGGTGCTGTAACGAAAGAAAACTGCAAGTTCCTGCAAATCAACAACCACTATGTAGATGCTGCCAGCAACAACGAGGAACACAACCTGCCGATGAGCTTCCTCGACCTGAGCGAAGCTACGGTGGCTGCCGATGTCACGATGAGCGACATCATGGCGGGTGCTCCGAAGGCTAACAACACGCTGGTTTACTTGCCCGAAGGCAACACCATCGAGGCTGCCAATGCCATTGTTGGAACTAACGCCAAGGAATTGGCACTTAACGATACGCTGACTTTCGTTTCGCCCAAGGCATTTACGGCCGAAGCTGTGAACTACAGCCGCGAATTCGAGGCCGACAGCTACACTACGCTCTTCTTGCCCTTTGGCACTGAGAAGTTCGACGGCGAGGCATACAAGTTTGTCAAGGCCGACAGCGAAAAGCTTTACTTCGAAACGGCTAAGCAGCTCGAAGCACTCACTCCCTACCTGGTGAAGCCGCTCAGCGCGAAACCTTTTGCCAACGCTGCTGCCGAGGTGGCTGTGGCTGCCAACGACACGGTGGTTAAGGTTACGAACAACGGCATGACGTTTGCCGGTGTGCTCACCGCAGCTGATTCGCTCAATGCCGAAGGCGAAAAGGTGTTTGCCTTGAATGCTGACAATGCCTTTGCACCTGTCAACGACAAGGCTTGTGCTGCATTCCGTGCCATCATGTTTGGTAACAGCAAGGCCGAGGTGCTTACGCTGGTTATCGACAACAAGGTAACGGGTATTGTCGACGCGTCGCTCGATTTCAACAAGTTGGTCGACGTTTACAACATCGAGGGTAAGTTGATTCGCAGCCGCGTTGCCGCTGCATCTGCGCTCAACGGTCTCGGTTCGGGAATTTACATCATCAACGGTAAGAAGGTGATTAAGTAATTTCTGCGTACGCTATTCAACAATCTATTTGTAATCACTCAAATTTTAATTTAGCGGCTCTTTTCACCCGCCGTCCATCAGTACCCGCATTGTTGCGCTTACTGCCGACGGTTGGTGAAAAGGGCCGCTGTTTTTATTTCTTCTGAATTAAATATGAAACAAAAATTCCTTCTCCTCGCGGCTCTGGCCGGGGGGGGGGTAATCTGGGCGCACAGGCGCAACAACTGCCGAATGGTGGGTTTGAAGAAGGTTGGATTGACTGCCAACCTTATACTGGTAAAAACAATGAAACTCACAATGTTGGACAAACTCCTAATTCGTGGCGAATCTCTCATGTTTCAGGTGCAAAATTAGGAAAAAATTGGACAGGAGTTACCGCTGTAGGTGAAAATACGAAAGGACATAATTCGGCATCTGCAGTATTACTAACCAATACCCCTAATACCGCTGTTAGTACAGTAACCGTTCCATCATACATATCCATAGGAACCACTTGGAGTACTTCCAAAATGAATAAAAATAACGATGGTGGAACCTTTGGTGGCATTGACTTCAAAAATCGTCCTGACGCAGTTGAATTTTATTTCAAGCGTGAAGCAGCTGATGATGCTGTTCCTGCTACTGTAGTAGCCTATTTGTGGAAAGGAACATGGACACAGAAAGCTGTACCTATTAACATTCAAGCCTTCCTTAATCCTCCTAAAGAAGATATGATAGATCGTGATGTTTGTGTACTTGGTATGGATATGAAAGGGAGACTCGGAGGTGATATAACCTCTTCTGCTGATGCCAAATTAATTGCCAAAATCAATCAACCGATTACAGAGGTACAAACTGAATGGACTAAAAAAACTTTTGAGTTTGAATATACAAAAGAGAGTTCAGGAAATATTGTAGAAGATGCTCCTGCAAAATTAAATATAATTTTTGCTGCTAACGACTACTTCAACTCTTCTAATACTAAAGCTAATAATAAGCTTTATGTGGATGATGTAGTATTGGTTTACTACCACGCACTGAAATCATTCACCTACGACGGTGTAACGAAAGAAATAGCAGAAGGTCAAACAGAAATTAACTTTTCAAACACCACATACGATGCCAACAAAACCCTCAGCTACATTAAGAAAGGTGTAGGTGCAAATGTAGAGGTTAAGACTTACAACGAAGCCGATGCTACGTTGACAATCGAAGTACAGGGCAACGACTTCGCAAAGAATCCTAACAGCAAAACAACCTATACGGTTCAATTCGCTAAGCCTGTTTCGACTACGGGTAAACTCTCATCGTTGAAGGTCAATGGCGCAGAGGTTCTTAAAGCCGACCAGTTCTATTACACCGTTTATGGTGAACACACTGACAACAGCATTACTTGGACTGCCGAAGATGGTGACTTGGCAGAGGTTACTTCTACTTATGATGAAAACAAGCGCACTGCAACTGTAGTGGTCAACGCTCGTCAGAACGGTCAGAACACCCACACTTACTTTGTAAAGTTCGCAAAGGAGGGTACTAACTATGCCAGCAAAGTACTTATATCTATGGCAGGAGGATTTGTCGGAGCACCAGCACAAAATGTAGAAATTACTCCTTTAACGGAAAATAAGACTATCGACTTGCAGTTGATGAACTTCTCATTGGATGGAGGTCAAAGTTTTATCGGTGATATTTTTGTTGAAAACGTGCCCTATATCACGGATGATGCCGGTAATGTAGTTCTGAAAAAAGAATTGAATCAGTTCGCAATATTTGGCGATGCAGCGCAAGATATAAATGCTGGAATTACCGCCTTGAATTTGAATGGTACACTTACTGACAAAAAACTCAATGCGACCATTACTATTACATGGATGGGAATGCCTATTGTTGTGAAAGTTACTCCGAGTGATGCCACTTCTATTGATGCCACTGGCATTTCAGGTGTAGACTTCGAAGCCGTTCGCACAGGCCTCACCAACCACAACGCCCTCATCTACGCTGATGCTGAAGCTACGGGAGCTACGGACAACGACATTGTAGGCGGTACTTGCGCCAACCTCACTATAACCGAGGGCTACGCCTTCCACGCCCTCAAGCCCTTCACCGCTACGGCAGTAAGCTATAACCGTGAGTTTAAGTTCGGCAACGGCTACGTTTCGAGCTTCGTGCTCCCCTTCGCCATGAACGCAGCCAACGTTGACGGCAAGGTTTACAAGTTCAATGAGGTAAATGGCGACAACGTGAACTTTACCGAAGTAACGGGTCAGTTGGATGCCAATACTCCCTATCTGATTGTGGCCAGCAACGCGAATCCGTTTAACAGGGCTTTAGCTAATGGAGTGCAAATCGTAGCTACGCCCGAAACGATGGAAGTGACGGCAAGCAATGCGCCGAGCTTTGCACACATCGGTTCGTACAACACGACGAAGGTAACTTCGGGCAACGGCACTACCTACTACGGCTATACGGGCGGTAAGTTCGTCAAGGCCAATAACGGTACGCTCAACCCCTTCCGCACGCTGATTAAGGCTACCGGCACCACTGCCACACAGTTCAGCTTGAAGCTCGACGGCGAAGTGACGGGCATCATCGGTGTGAACACCGAACTCGGCAAGGTGGACGTTTACAACCTTGAAGGTAAACTGGTTCGCAGCCAGGTGGAAGCAGCTACAGCACTGCAAGGCTTGGAGAAGGGCGTTTACGTAATCAATGGTAAAAAAGTAATGAAGTAAGCAAGGTTTTGAAGTGGGCGTTGTTATATAAGGGTGGTGCACGGCGGCTATGCTGACAAAGCCCGCCGCTTGCACAGCCTCAACGCCTGCTTTATGCCGACACGATTCACACATACAATATTTTAATCATTCGACACATCATGAATAAAAAAACATATCAAGCTCCTGCGGCGCAAATCATTGAACTCGAAGCGCAATTACCTTTGGCCGGAAGCATCACCGGAGATACCAGCAAGGCAGAAGTCCAAGACAACGTAACCTTCGAAAGCATCGATAAAGGCTGGAGCAACGACAGCTGGAGCAGCGACGAGGAGTAATAGACTCACACAATCTGCACAATATGTAATCACTCAATCAATACCTTACTCTAAAGCCCCCAACGGTCATTACCGACCGTTTGGGGGCTTTTTCGGTGACTATGGGACTGCATGGGGTGCAGTGGCTTCATTTTTTGAAAAGCAATGGGTGTTTCTCGTCAAATTATCGTAATTTTGCCGTATTGGAATCGAACCGATTCACCCAATTTTTTGACTAACAAGTTGCATTATGACTAAACGCTTACTTATTTGCTGCTTCATGCTTTGCCTCACAGCCCTTGGTGCACAGGCACAATCGGCTGTGAAATATGGATACCTTAACTACGATTCGCTGCTCTACGCCATGCCCGAATATGCGACTGCCCAGCGCGACCTGGCAGAACTGCGCAAAAAGTATGAACAGGAGGCGGTGTACAACGAAAAAGAATTTAAACGCCTGTTTGCCGACTTTCTGCAGGGACAGAAGGACTTTCCGCAAAACATTTTGCTGAAACGTCAGCGCGACTTGCAGGATGCCATGGAAAGGGGACTTGCCTTTCGCCGCTCGGCCGATTCGCTGCTGGTTTGCGCCGAACGCGGTTTGCTGCGGCCGGGTCAACCCATTAGATTTTGCA
>OAUS01001630.1_pt1 | contig 10336 bp, 7 predicted proteins | sample 1516801 | NCBI WGS metagenome assembly OAUS01 (sample SAMEA2580001, study PRJEB22360) | human gut metagenome | biome: human gut; feature: human-associated habitat; material: faeces | place: Denmark | collected 2008/2010
GCCACCCGCAGTGACGTTTGCCATGTTCAACGGCAGATTCCCAGCCACTTCGGTAACTCCCGGCACGGAGCGTAAGGCTTTATCGACGTGGGCCGAACACGATGCACAGCTCATGCCGACCACAGGAAAGTTTCGAGTTGTCATGGGAGGTATGAAAAGGTAAATTGGGAAATATGACGTAGCTGTTGAAACACAATCCGATGAGATGATTCAGCAGCTACGTCGTTGAACATACACATAAGGTGCAGTTTTATGGATTAAGGCAATCAAGCCCGGCGGCTGAGGATTTTGCGCGTAAGGGCGCGGCGCACGGGTTCGTCGTAGCACTTAAGCAGAATCCAGGCCAGGAGCACATTGCCCAGAACCACGCCGACGCTGACAAGCTGGGTGTTGGCCCAGGCGGTGCGTCCGTTTTGCATCATCCAATAGTAGAACAGATACATAAAGGGGTAATGCACCATGTAAAGGGGAAAGGACAGGTCGCCGAGGGTTTTACACACCAAGGTCGAAAAGCGGTCGGTGGTGCGGCCCGAGGCTGCCAGCACGATAATGAGGGGAAAAACTGCGATGAGGCACGAAAATTCGAACAGACCATTCAGGCTGAACTGCGCGGTGCATCCTAAAAAGGGAACGATGAACAGCGCAAAAAGCAAGGCTGAACAGAGCCAAAAGGCACCACGTACGACCAACGGACGGTGTACGCGCGACAGCAACAAACCCATGCTGAAGGGGAAGAGCATGCGCAACAAACCGCCGAAAAAGTTGACCGTGTCGAGCGTCCAGCCCACGCCGATGCTGCCATAGCCCGATACGTTCAAGCAGGCAAACAGTCCCATCATGATGCCTAAAAATGCGACCCAAAGGTTCAGCACGCGCGTGCTGAAACGACGAAGTACCAGGGCATAGAGCACATTGCCGATGTATTCAAAAAAGAGCGACCATGTGGGTCCGTTGAGGGGAAACATCTCGCCATTGCCGCGCACTTCGTAGCCGCAGCCGGGCAGGGCGGGAATCATGAACATGGCCATGAGCAGTGCCCACATCACGGCCGATAGGGCCATGTGTGTGCCGTCCCACTGCTGACTGCCTTGCAACACAAAGGTGATGACACCCAGTACTGCCCCCATCAGTACCATGGGGTGCAGACGCACTAAACGGCGTAGGGCAAAGTTTTTGAGTGTGAGGGTGCTTTGCCAGCGGCTGGGGTAGGCATAGGCAATGACAAAACCTGAGAGCATGAAGAAGAAATCGACAGCCAGATAACCGTGGTTCATGCCTTCGATGAGGGGCGCACCCGATGAAAAGGCGTAACCTTCGAACACATGATAAATAACAACCAACAGGGCGGCTACACCGCGCAAACCATCGAGCAGTTCGTAATGCGGCTTGCTATCGGCGTACGAGGCAGACGAACGTAGGGGGGTGGAGGTGGTGACAGACATAACTTATGTAAAAAATGATTGTGAGTTTACTCAGAGCATGTAGGAGCTGACCCGAGTGTATCAGTCAGACCGCTTTCATTGCCGTAGGCATCAACCGCCGTAACCACATAGCGGCTGTGTTTGAGTGCCGGAAAGGTTAGCAGTTTTTCAAACCGCGTGGTTTGCAAACGGGTGGCCAGCAAGGCATCGCCATAACGCGCGTCGATACGGTACACATTATAATATACCGGCGTGTCATCGCTTACGGGTTTCCATTGCAGCAGCAAGCGGTTGCCCTGTATGCGCTGTTCGACAACGGGCGATGCCGGAGGCACGCTGTCAATCCACGTCATAGGAGGCACCAGTGCCGGAGTGGCATAGAAACTGTTGCGCAACCAATGGTACAGGTTCTTTTCGTTGTTTACCAAAAAGCGAGCACGGAAAAAGGCTTGTCCGTGAAGGCCAATGTGGCGTGCCACGTTCATCTGTCGTCTGACGGTGAGTAGCGGCCAGTTCTTTTCGCCCGGATTGAGAAAATAAATGCCCAAACCGGGTACGACCATGCGTCCGGACGTATTTTCGTTCCAATCGGCCAGGAAGGGGTAGTAATGGTTGCCGTCGAAGTACATCATCGGGAACAGACAGTCCATCCAGCCCTGCTTCAGCCAGTATTGGGCGTCCTGAAATACCGCATCGCGCGCATTCCAGCCCATGGACGAATAGCGCGACAAGTCGGCATACTTTCCTACCGGCGAACAGCTGAGTTTTACCCACGGCCGTATGGCACGCACCGTGTCGTGAATGGCCTGTACGCAGCGGTTCACATTGGCTCTGCGCCATTCGGCTTTCGGTTGTCCCTTGCCGTAGCGTTGGTACGAGCGGTTATCGGTGAAAGGAATGCCCTTTTCGGGGTAGCGGATGTAGTCGAGGTGAATGCCATCTACCCCATAGCGACGTACGATTTCGCCACAGAGCCGCGCCAAATAAGGAGCCGTTTCGGGCACCCCGGGGTCCATGTACCACTGGTCGGCCGCACGCACGCAGAGTTCGGGATGCTTTTGAGGCAAGGCGCGACGGCCCAACTTCATGGCCACAGCCGCCTTACAGATGGGAAAGGAAACCACCCAGGCATGACACTCCATGCCGCGTTTGTGACATTCGGCCACGGCCAATGCCAAGGGGTCGAACAAAGGCGCACGTCCGGGAGTGCCGGTGAACACACCGTCCCAGGGTTCCAGTTCGGAAGGATAGGCCGTGGTGCCACGCAAGCGGGCTTGAAACAGCACCGTGTTGATGCCCACGGCATGTAGCTGCTCAATGAGTTGGCAGAGTTCGCGCTGCTGTTTCCGGCTCTGTTCGGGGGTCGTGGCTGCATGTTGCGGCCAGTCGAGCCCCATGAGCGTGGTGAGCCAAACGGCACGTACTTCGCGGGGGATTTGTGCCGAAACTGCGGAGTGGGCAGATTGGGCGGAGAGGGTGAATACGCTGAACCATTGGAGAATGAACAGCGCAAAGCAGTTTTTAATCATAATTCGGGTAGAAATATCGTGAGGATACGCCAGCCGTTTAGTCATGTAGGGGTGCGTAGGAAAGATGGAGGCGATATTTGATGAACGCATTTCCTATTTAACAAATATCCTAATAAATATAACACGAAACAGTTGGCCGCTTCTCTGATTCCGGGGCGAACACAGCATTGCGGAAACCTATATTGTGCTGATTTTGAAAGCGCTGATTATCAGTAGTTCCGAAATTGTGTAAACTAGCTCGGAACTAATTTGAACTAGCTCGGAACTAATTTGGACAAGCTCGGAACTAATTCGGACAGGCTCGGAACTAAATTCAAGAATCGCGGAATAAATTTTCACGAAGCGCCGCTCCGTGATTGCAGCGACCCCAATTCGCAGGCTTATCAAGGTGTGGATTTTGGGTTAATTTAACCTTTAAAGGCCGTGGGCCGTAACGTTTTCGGTTGAACCCAGCCACAGAGGGCTACAGGGGTTAGGGGCGTAGCAAATTGTAGAGTGCCTGCACCATGCCACGGGGAATGCCGAGCGAAAGTGCCTTGTCAAGGTCACGGCGAGCACCCGACTTATCGTTGAGTTTGATGAGCGTACGGGCGCGTTCCACATATAGGTTGCCATCTTTCGGTTGCAGGGCAATGAGCTGGTCGTAGTCGGCCTTGGCCGGAGCCGTCATGCCGAGTTCCAGGTGCAGGGCCGCACGCGTAAGGAGCGCATCCTCATGCGTGGGGTTTGCCGAAACAATGCGGTTCAAGGTGTTGAGCGCTTCCTTGGGCTGACCCATTTTTTGCAGTATCAGAGCTTCAATTATTTGGGCATTTACGTTTTGGGGCTGTGCCTGCAGCAGACGGTGAATGTCGGCGCGCGCCTCGACGTAGCGGTGCGCCCGGTATTGGGCAGCAGCTCTGACGAAAAGCGCCTTCAGCTGTAAGTCGGGGTCAATTTGTTTCAGCGCATCGTTGTTCATCAGCACTTCGGCATCGACCACAGCTTCGCGTGCATTGCCCAGTTCCAGGTTGATTTCGGCTCGCGCCAAGCGTGCATCGTAGTAGTTGGGTAATTCCTTGATCAATTCGTTGAGCTGCTTGAGTGCCGGCAGGTATTGCGCCCTGGCCCGACTGATTTGCGCCAGATTATAGCGCACCACATGATTGCCCGGCGCATGCGGACGCAGCTTCAAGGCCTGGGTAAAATAGTTTTCGGCTTCGGTGAGCGAATCAGTGTGGAGTGCGTTGAAGGCGCGGCGCAAGTGGTCGACATAGAGCAAAGAGTCGGCACGCAGGCGTTCGGCTATGCCGTTTTCTTCCTTGTAGTCGTCGATGGTTTTGTTGCGCACGTTTCCGCCACGGTCCAGTTCGATGACGGTTTGCGCTTGTACTGCCTGTGGCAAAATGCACAGCACGGAAAGACAGAAAAACGTGAAAAGGCTTCGCATAAATTGATAAAAATAATTTGCCCGACGCCCCTTGCATGAGGGCACCGGGCAAATAGGGTTGTCGTATGACTTGCGGGGGCATTACGCTGGTGTTCGGAAACCAAAATTACAGCACACCGCCCCTTTCAAAAAAAGCAGTTTGTGGGTTCAACAACCGGTTTGAAAGTTCGTAAGTGGCCGCCGTTTACTTTTCCTTTTTCTTTTCGTAAACAATGGCATCAATCACGGCTCCAGCCGTTACGTTAACGATGTCGCGAACCGAACTTTCGAAGTCGGTGAAGTGAATGGGTTTGTTCAGACCCATCTGGATGGGGCCTACCACTTCGCCATCGTCGACCATAGCCTTCACCATTTTGTACGACGAGTTGGCAGCCGAAAGGTTGGGATAGATGAGCGTGTTGACGTCCAAGCCCTTGAGGCGGTTGAACGGATACTTTTCGTCGCGCAAATCCTTGTCCATGGCAAAGTTCAACTGCATTTCGCCGTCGATGGCCAAGTCGGGGAGTTCGTTGTGTAGGCGCTTGATGACGTGCTGCATACGCTCGGCGCTGCCCTCGGTGTCGGTACCGAAGTTCGAGTACGACAGCATGGCGATGGCCGGAGTACGGTTGAAGAAACGAGCAGTTTCAGCCGAAAGGCGAGCAATGTCGTAAAGTGCTTCCTCATCGGGGTGACGGTTGATGAGTGTATCGGCCACGAAGAGGATACCCTTTTTCGAGTTGATGAGGTGCATGGTACCGAAGTGCTTGTAGCCCTCGCGAATGCCGATTACCTCGTTGGCCACCTTGATAGTGTTAGAGTATTTGGTGTACAAGCCCGTGATGAAGGCATCGGCCTCGCCCGTTTCAACCATCATCATACCAAAATAGTTACGCTCGTACATTTTGTCCTCAGCCTCCTGCGGCGTGTAGCCCTTACGCTCCATTTTCTGTGCAAAAAGGCGTGCGTAGCGGTGGCGGCGTTCGTTTTGCGAATCGTTGCGCAGGTTCAGAATTTCGATGCCGTCGAGGTTCAGTTTCAAATCCTCGGCAATATGGCGAATCTGCACATCGTTGCCCAAAAGGATGGGGTGGCAGAATCCCTCTTCCTTGGCGCGTACAGCCGCTTCGAGCATGGTGGGGTGCGTGCCTTCGGCAAATACCACACGCTTCGGGTTTGAACGAGCCGTGTCGTAGAGGTTTTGCGTAAACTTGGTTTCCTGACCCATCAGCTCGCGCAAGCTTTGGCGATATTCGCGCCAGTCCTCAATGGGTTTGCGAGCCACACCGCTGTCCATAGCCGCCTTAGCCACAGCCATCGACACCTCGGTGATGAGGCGCGGATCGACGGGTTTCGGAATGAAGTAGTCGGGGCCGAAGGTGAAGTTGCGCACATGGTAGGCGCGGTTCACGATGTCGGGCACCGGACGGCGTGCCAGTTCGGCAATGGCGCGGGCAGCAGCCATTTTCATTTCCTCGTTGATGGCACTGGCAGCCGTGTCGAGTGCACCACGGAAAATGTAGGGGAAACCGATAACGTTGTTAATCTGGTTCGGATAGTCGGTACGTCCGGTACTCATGAGCACGTCGGGGCGTGCAGCCATGGCATCTTCGTACGAAATTTCGGGCACGGGGTTGGCCAAGGCAAAGATGATGGGGTTCGAAGCCATGGAGCGCACCATGTCCTGCGTCAGCACGTTGCCTTTCGACAGACCTACGAACACGTCGGCCTCGCGCATGGCATCGGCCAGGGTGTGCACGTCGGTGCGTTGCGTGGCAAATTCGCGTTTTTGTTCGTTCAATCCTTCGCGGTCGGTTGTGATAACGCCTTTCGAGTCGAGCATCACCACATTTTCCTTGCGTGCGCCGAAGGCACAGTAAAGGCGCGTACACGAAATGGCAGCAGCACCGGCACCATTGATAACGATGCGGGCATCTTCAATTTTTTTGCCAGCCACCATGAGTGCGTTAATCAGTCCGGCAGCCGAGATGATGGCCGTGCCGTGCTGGTCGTCGTGCATGACGGGAATGTCGAGTTCTTCTTTCAGACGCTGCTCAATTTCGAAGCATTCGGGAGCTTTGATGTCCTCCAGGTTGATACCACCGAAAGTAGGAGCAATGGCCTTGACGGCAGCGATGAACTTTTCGGGGTCCTTTTCGTTTACCTCAATGTCGAAAGCATCGACACCGGCATATATTTTGAACAGCAGGCTTTTACCCTCCATGACGGGTTTACCGCTCATGGCGCCAATATCGCCCAAACCCAATACAGCCGTACCGTTTGAAATCACGGCAACCAGGTTTCCCTTATTGGTGTAACGATAGGCATCGTGCGGGTTTTTCTGAATTTCCAAACAAGGTTCGGCCACACCCGGCGAATAAGCCAGCGACAAATCAGTTTGCGTGCGATACGGCTTGGTAGGCACTACTTCAATTTTGCCCGGCTTACCCATTTCGTGGTAATGCAGTGCAGCCTCTTTAGTTATTTTGACCATGGAGTTTTATTTTAGTGTTGGTTAGAATACGTGTGAAAAAATGTGTGGAACGCACACTATGCAGCGTGTGACTCTGGGTAAAAATCGTCACGCCCATCACCCGAAGTAGGGGTAAGTGCCGTTCATCTCTGCAAAATTACACATTATATTTTTGTTGTCGCACACGCTATCGCGGCTTTTTGTATCAGGCAATATTCAAATTGAGTTAAAATAAAGCTATTGGTTGCCCACCTTACCCGATACATAGCTACAAAATAGGAAAAATACCATGAAATCGCACACAATTTAAAGATGTGTGCCAAGAATTGATTATCTTTGCCGCAGAAAATCATTAAGAACCTTTGGGCATTTGGCAAGTGAGGCTTTTCATCCTTTTCGATATGATTAAAACAGGAAAGAAAGGTCTGCCAGCCAGATACTTCGGGCAGGATGCACCAAATCCCAATCAAAGGGGTTCGAAACCTAATTGTCAATACAGCATACAGACATGAGCGAACAACTTAAAAAAATCAAGCAGTTGGTCGAACTTCGCCAGAAAGCCCGTTTGGGTGGTGGCGAAAAGGCTATCGAAAAACAGCACGCTAAAGGCAAAGCCACTGCTCGCGAGCGCATTGAGCTTTTGCTCGATAAAGGCTCATTCGAAGAAATGGATATGTTCAAACTCCACCGTTGCCACAACTTCGGCATGGAGAAAAAGCAATTCCTTGGCGATGGCGTAGTGGCCGGTAGCGGTACTATCAATGGCCGACTGGTATATGTGTTTGCACAGGACTTCACCGTGAATGGTGGTTCACTTTCTGAAACCATGGCACAGAAAATCTGTAAGGTCATGGATCAGAGTATGAAAATGGGTGCACCCTGCATCGGTTTGAACGACTCGGGTGGCGCACGTATTCAGGAAGGTATCAACGCACTGGCCGGCTTTGGCGAAATTTTCCAGCGCAACATTGAAGCTTCGGGCGTAGTTCCCCAAATTTCGGGTATCTGCGGACCTTGTGCCGGTGGTGCCGTTTATTCGCCTGCACTCACTGACTTTGTCGTGATGCTCGAAGGCGTAAGCTATATGTTCCTTACCGGTCCGAAGGTGGTGAAAACCGTGACGGGCGAGGATGTGACGCAGGAAGACCTGGGTGGTGCCGGCGTTCACTCAACGAAGAGCGGTGTTTGCCACTTCACGGCTAAGACCGAGGAAGAGTTTGCACAGCTCATCCGCCGTTTGCTCTCGTACATTCCGCAGAACAACATGGAGCACGCTCCGCGCATTGAATGCACGGACCCCATCGACCGCAAGGAGGATTCGCTCAACGAAATCATCCCCGATAACCCCAACATGGCTTACGACATGTACAAGGTGATTGGTGCCGTTGTCGACAATGGCGAGTTCATGGAAGTGCAGCGCAACTTTGCCCGCAACATCATTATCGGTTTTGCCCGCTTCAATGGTCAGAGCGTAGGTATCGTTGCCAACCAACCCAGCGTTTACGCCGGTGTGCTCGACTGCAACGCATCGCGCAAGGCTGCCCGCTTTGTTCGTTTCTGCGACTGCTTCAATATTCCCATCGTATCGCTCGTCGACGTGCCGGGCTTCCTCCCCGGAACGGGTCAGGAATACAATGCCGTAATCGACCACGGTGCCAAACTGCTTTACGCTTACGGCGAAGCTACGGTGCCCAAGGTTACCGTTACGCTGCGTAAGAGCTATGGTGGTTCACACATCGTGATGGGCTGCAAGCAGCTCAAGGCCGACCTTAACTACGCATGGCCCTCGGCCGAAATCGCCGTAATGGGTGCATCGGGTGCTGTGGCTATTCTCGATGGTAAGGAAGCCAAGACGAAGGAAGACCCCAAGGCTTTCCTCGCCGAAAAGGAAAAAGAATACAACGACCTCTTTACCAACCCCTACAAGGCTGCCGAATATGGTTACGTCGACGACGTTATCGAACCGCGCAACACGCGTTTCCGCATTTGCCGCGCCTTGGCTCAGCTGGCTAACAAACGCGAAACGCGTCCGGCCAAGAAGCACGGAAACATTCCTTTGTAATATTCTGTGAAACGGTGAACGCTACCTTTGCGTGTGTTCACTCGTTTCTTATCCTATTTTGCTCAAACATCGACGTTTTATGCGCCTCATGCAGCCCGCCTTTGTTGGCCGCACTGCATGAGGAGCTTTCAAAACTCAGCGCATGAAAACTTTTCAATATAAACTCGGCGAGCAGACGCTGACCATTCGTCTCGACGAAAAGCAGGGTACCATTGCCGATTTCCTGGTTGACGGATGGCATCACCAGCCTACCGACGCGGAAATGCCGGAATATGCTGCTGCCATTGCTTTGGCACTCATCGAACACGAAGTGGAAATCGTGCACGACGATGAGTCGGGCATCATCACCGTGGAACATCACCGTACGGGTTGGAACAACCCCTCGGATTTGATGAACCAGCTGCCTTAATTTTTGTAACTCCTTTTGCTTGTATCGCAAGGTAGGCAGTTTCTCAATCTCAATCCACCATTATTATTTCTTAATCTGCAATGAAACAATATAAATATACCATCAACGGTGCCCAGTTCGATGTAACTATCGACAGCATCGTGGGTTCAAAGGCTAAAGTCGAGGTAAACGGCATTCCCTTTGAAGTAGAAATGCAAGGTTCTTCACTCGTTGAAGAGGCTCTCCCCACTGTTTCCACTGAAGCTCCTGCTGCCGCTCCTGGCGGTGCTGCTCCCACAGCTGCTGAGGCTCCCACTGCTGCTCCTGCTGCAACCAACGGTCCCGGTGCCGGCGCTCCCGTTAAGGCTCCGCTGCCCGGTGTGGTTACGAAGGTGCTCGTAGCTGCCGGTCAGGCTGTGAAGAAGGGCGAAACGGTGTTGGTGCTCGAAGCCATGAAAATGGAAAACAACATCACGGCCGAAACCGACGGTACCATTACGGGTATCTGTGTGGCTGCCGGCGACAGCGTAATGGAAGGTACTACTCTCCTTACCATTGGCTAATCGTTGGGCCTTGATTCGTACATAGAAATAAAAAAGCGGTGTAAGTGAATACACCGCTTTTTTTATGCGCAAGATTTTAAAATTTTACTTCTTCGTAGGGAATGTTGCCAAGGCGTGCAGCTCGTTTGCCAAAACCGCTCCGGTACATCTTGCCGGTGCGCAGCAGGTAAATTTTGTCGGCTCCGGCCAGCAGGAAAAGGTCGACGAATGATTTGAGATAAGTGCCCGTCGTTTCGTTGGTTGAAAAGTCCATGTGAACCACCTTGCCGGGAATGATGCGCACATAGTTGAAACGGCTGCTGATGGTTTCGAGAAACGAAACGCTGTCGGAGGTGACGAGCAGGAGTTTGCCGTGGTGATGTGCGCGGTACAGGCGGTCGGTTTCCTGTAAGCAGCGTTCAATGAGTTCCTGGCGTGCTGCGCCTTCGAGGGTGGAGAAGCCCCCTTCTTTAAAGTCGCCCAGCAGCTGCTGGAAACGGAATACCATGGCTA
>OAUS01001633.1_pt1 | contig 10323 bp, 11 predicted proteins | sample 1516801 | NCBI WGS metagenome assembly OAUS01 (sample SAMEA2580001, study PRJEB22360) | human gut metagenome | biome: human gut; feature: human-associated habitat; material: faeces | place: Denmark | collected 2008/2010
CGCGCTGGCGGCAGGGTGCTTCTCTGTACCACCACGCACATGTTTCCCGTCGCTGGCGTGCCGTGGGACGGGTCGAGCCGTCGCTTGGACGCCGCGCCTTGGAAGCCAGGTGCCCCACACGCCCTAGGCTGCACCTGCGAGGCCTGCGCGGGGCTTGTGCGGGGAAGCATCTGCCAGGCGGGCGTTTTGAACCCGGAGGCAGGCAAGCTCTCCTCCCCTGCCGAGCCACTCGACGAGCTGGCACAGCGCTTTGGCTACGTCTTGGCCGAGGCAGATGGCAGCTAGCGACTCCCGCTCAAGGCGCATGCCACTTGGGAGCCCGTGGTCCCCGCCGGCACGGCCAACCTCATCTGGGTCGTCGGCGCCTCGGGACTCGGCAAGCCCATCAACGAAGCCGTCCACCGCCCCGAGCTCTTTTGCGAGCGTTGCGGCTGCGAGCTCACCGACATCGCCACGCCCGAGCGCGTCGCCCAGGTGCTCAATGCCGAGCTGCGGATGCTGAACCTCAACAATGCCCGCATCATGCTCAACCAAGCCGACACGCTCAACGACCCAACGATGGCAGATCGCTTCGAGGCAGCCCTCGGCCGCCCCCTCATCGCCACCAGCCTCCAAGGGTAGCTAATTTGGGACGTGTCTCTTTTAGCTACCCGATGTTGAGAGAGCACCCTGAGATGATCATGTTGCTCCTTATTGATTCATACAGTTGGCCACGCGATCAAAATACGAGCAGGCCGCGATGTGCTCCGCTATGCGTCGCTGCCCCTTGGCGGTATCGACATCCCACAGCTCATAGGCGCGCGCTTCGACCAGCGCAACGTCGACGCGGCCTTTGAGAATCGAGCCCCCGCCGTCCTTGCCCTCAAGACGCATAAGCGCATCGAACAGTTCCGCCGGAAAGAGCACCGGACTCGAAGGCTCACCGTTGCACGCCAAGCGCACCGGATGCTTGCGGCCACATTCGTCAAACGCGCGAACCATGGCCTCAAAGGAATCCGAACTCACGAGCGGCTGGTCGCCCGGCAAAAAGAGGCAGCCTTTCCAGTTGCGTTCGGCCCCACAGGCAAGGCCGGCACGCACGCTCTCGCTCCTGAGCGCGCCATCGTGCAACGCGCACACGCAGCGCAACTCACGGCAAATCTCGGCAACTTGGGGCCAGCGCGTTGTAACAACAACGTCAAATCCTTTGGGCACCGACTCAATCGTCCGCTGAATCAGCGGCTCACCATAGATATCGGCAAGCATCTTGTTAGAGCCAAACCGCTTGCCCTCGCCCGAAGCCATAATGACGCAACCAAGTTTCATCTCCGCAAACCTCCCCTGAAACCATCGTACCCATAACTCGCGTCGCGGGGCACCCACATCGAAAGCGTTTGTCCCGCACGCTCACGCGGTGCATGTCGAAGACGTCGGCGTTGACCTCGCCGTGCCCGCAGGAGACACCGGAGATGTCGGCGGGCAGCAGGTGCATAAAGATGGTGTCCTGGCCGTTGGCGGTCTTATAACGCAGCGACGCTTTTGTTATTTGCGAACAAGTTGGGTTTATGGCACAGTGAGCCCAAACTAATTTTTAGGAAGGCACCTATGACCCCCGCACAGATTGAGTTTTACAAGCGCCTCGCACACGGCCTGGCGCTCCAATTTGGCCCCAACTGCGAAGTCGTCGTCCACGATCTGGAGACCGAGGACGTGGACCACTCCATCGTAGTAATCGAAAACGGCCACGTCAGCGGGCGCAAACTGGGTGACGGCCCCAGCCATATTGTGTTTGAGTCCATGCACGAGGGCACCGCCGACGTACACGACCGCGAGCCATACCTCACCAAAACCACCGATGGCAAGCTGCTCAAGTCTTCGACGATCTTTATCCGCAACGATGAGGGCAAACCCGTCGGCATTTTGGGCATCAACTTTGACATTACGCTTATGAAGGCTTTTGAGCGCTCGCTCGATGCCTTTGCCGGCACCAGCAGCACGGGCTATTCCGAGCCCGAGCCCATTACCAAGAACATCGGCGACCTGCTCGAGGACCTGCTGCACGAGTGCGAGCAGTTTGTGGGCAAGCCCGCGGCGCTCATGACCAAAGACGAGCGCATTCGTGCCATTGGCTACCTCGACCGTCGTGGCGCCTTCCTCATTTCCATGCCTTGCTAGCGCGCCTGCGAGTTCTTTGGCATCTCCAAATACAGCTTCTATAGCTACCTCAATGAGGCCAAGGCGGCGGCCGGCGACAAGTAGGCACTCGCCTGGATTGCCCTCCCCTTTTGGGCGCGAGTTCTGGAAAGCACGAATCCAAGACCGAGCAGCTTGGGAAGTTCCATATAATCGATGTCATTGGTATTTCGAAAGGATGGAACAGAATGGCGTTGAGCAAGGCATCATGCACCGGTCGCGGATTGATTCCGGCAATTGGTGGACATGTGTACCGCATGTTCGATGAGGGTGAAGACGACCTGTTTTCGCTGAGCCTTGACGACGTAATGGATGAGCGCCCGTGGACCGCCGACGAACTCATGGGCGGCGGGGCTCGCCCGTCAAGCCCCAATCCCGCACTTGCGCCTAAGTCCGCACCTGCGCCGACTCCTGCGCAGTCGTCTGTTTCGACGCCCGCACCCACTTCGGCGCCCACGCCCGCTCCCCGCCCCGCAAGCGACCCGTCCGAGACGGCGGCATTTCTCGCTGCAGCGACGCAGGGCAAATCGGCCGACAGCACCGTTATGTACAGCGCCCAGCAGTTGCCTGTTCCTGCGGCACGCAAGCCTCCGGTCGCAAGGCTCGATGAGCCCGTTGCCCATCAGGTTGCCTACGATTCCTGGGCTGCAACCGATCTGGATGAGACCTCTACCGGCATGCCGGCGCTCGACGTTCCAGTTAACCCGCTTTTTGCCGCCAACACGAGCGCCGCAGACTATGAGGGCGGTACGGCATATTCCGATTATTCCGATGGCTATGCTGGCAACAGTCGCATCGAGACCGAGGACTATGGCACCGCGTCGAGCGATTATCTCGACGATCCGTACGCTGCCACGCCCGCACCGGAATATGACCCGGAGGCCGCTTCCGCGCCGGCATATACCAAAAGCACGGGCGAAGAGCGCTTCGCCGATTATTACGCCGAGGAAAAGGCGCTGCGTTTCTCGGAATTTCCGCAGGCAGTCAAGGTTGCCTTTATCGCCATTGTCATTGCCCTGCTCGGCGTCATTGCGTTTGAGGGATTCCAGCTGTTCCGCGGCCCCACCGCGTCCGAATCGGCAACACAGCAAAAAGAGGACGACAACCAGTACCTGGACATCAACACCCTCAAGGGCGACCCCAACGACGGGGACGACGAGTAGCAAGGGTTAAGGGAGGGCCGGAAGAGCCGGCAGCACGTTACGGCTCCAAAAGCCCTGCCCTAAAAAAGGTTTGAGGGCTGCCATAAAGATGGGCAGATACAGCACGTCACCATCGCGGTGAAGATTACATTCCGCAAGCACCAGGGCGCGATCGATTCCGTAGCCCTTCGTTGCCAGTGCGTTATCGAGAGCCGCGTGGGCCTTAAAGCTCTTGCCCGATTTGACCTCGATGGCAAACACTTCCCCATCGAACGTCTCTTCCACAAAATCGAGCTCACCGACCTTTTTGGACGTAAAGTAGCGCAATCTAAATCCATGAGCTTTGAGCTCTTGGGCAACGAAGCCCTCAAACGCCGCCCCCATGTTCATGCCAAAGGCGTCTTCCGCCTCCCCATCAAAAACGCCTTGAGCGACCCTTTTGGAATACGACGACATGAGCATTCCGGTGTCCAGGTAAAACAGCTTAAATAGATTTCGCTGCTCCCCCAATAGCAGGGGTGCCACGGGCGCCGTTACGTTATACACGGGAAGCGCAACGCCTGCCTCCGACAACCAGAGAAAATGATCTGACACCTGCGAAAAACGTTTGACACCGTTAATCGACGACAGCTTAAATCGCTTGTTTTTGGAGCCAGCCTCGCTGGGAATCAAATCGTAGATATCGCGAATAACCAAGCGCAGCTCGGGCGGAGCGTACTTTGCGATGTCATCGCGATACAGGGCGTGAAGATCGCGGTGGATGTTTCGAACCTCGTCGACATTGCGCGTCGCCAAGAAGGAATTGACCGCGTCGGGCATGCCTCCCACCACCACATACTGATGGAACAGATCGAGCAAGCGGTCATACAGGTAGCCGGGGAGCTCCCCCTCATCCTTTAGACAGTCTCTGAGCATGTCAAACACGCTGGCACCAACGCCATTTGCCCAGCAAAACTCCTCAAAGTCGAGCGGGTACATCTGGACCTGCTCGACATACCCCACCGGCAGGGAATCGATGCCCTCGAGCTCAACGCCAAGGAGCGATCCGGTAAGGATGTATCGAAAGTCGCCGCGCTGGACCAGATATTTGATAAACGTCACCACGTTGGGGCATCGCTGCACCTCGTCGATAACCACAACGGTCTTGTTCGCAACCATCGCCTGCGTTGCAGCAATAGACATACGCATAAGCAGGTCATCCGCACTTTTCGCCGCCAAAAACGAATCGCGCACGGACGCGTCGGCGATAAGGTCGAACGTCACGACATTTTCGAACGATTCATTTGCAAAGACATTGACCAAATATGACTTTCCTACCTGTCGGGCGCCCTTGACCAAAAGAGCCTTGTTAGGCGACGAGGCAAGCCAAGATTCAAACTGTGCTTTCGCTTTTCTCTGTAGCATAAGCGCACCCCTTATTACGTGCTGTTTTAGCACTAGGATACACTTTTCCGTAGTTATTAGGTGCTCATTTCGACACTTTTTCGAAGTTCTAAAGTGTACATTACGACACTTTTCCGTACTTTTACACGGGATATTTCGACACTTTTTCGAATTTAAGCCTAACAGCAGCCGGCGAAATCAAGCGCCGCTTGCACGTCATTTCGCAGGCGGCGCTTGATTTCCGTCCACGCGCGCTGATAGACTCCATCGTGCCCGCAAGGAGCGGACGCGTTTTATCCAGAGTCGGGGTAGAGAGTTGGCTCCACGATCCCGACGCCAACCGGCCAAGAGGCACGGTGGCCCTGCCAACATCGATGAAAGGAGTCCGTATGGACAATTTCTCCGTGCGCAGCGAGCGCAATTTCCACAACCTGGTCGCACAGCCAAAACGCATGCATCTTCTGGACGAGCCGAGCGGCTATGCCTCGGCCATGGTCAAGAGCAGCCTCTCCCACCAGATGCGCTTTACGGTGCAGGTGCTCGAGGAAGAGCTCTGCGCCGCCGGCAATCCGCACGTACTGCAGATCAAGCTGCTCGGAAATGACTGTCGTAAGCCGTCCAGCTGGATGCTCTTCGCCGACGGCGAGTGCATCGCGGACGGCTCGGGTGACTTTGCCCGCGAGTGCTTCTGCGAGAGAGCCGAGGTGTTCCTGGACCTGTGCCGCGACGCCGTCAACGCCGCTGAGCTGCGTCAATGGAGCCAGAGGGGGTACGAGCTGCTGAGCGCCGCGCGTGGGGTTGCTATGGCGTAAGCGAGAGATCTCAGCAGTGTCACTAACGAGCAGAATCGATTTTTGCAATCAAATCGTTCGCCCATGCCACGGCATCATCGACAGTCGGCAAAACGTTAAGTCCTTCCGCCTGGGAGAAATACAGTGAGTCCCAGCCCACTCCCCTCGAGATCATTGGAGGCCACTCCTGCTCCGCACGATACGCAAAGAGTCTGATACAGACCTCTCGAGTTTTTAGGTAATCAATTTCCCCGTTGGAAATTGCAATCTAGAGATCTATCAGATCATGGGCGCGCTCGCTGCCGGGGCTGCTCGCAGCATGAAGTTTCTGAGCAATCTGATGCTCGAGCCTCATGCACGGAACCGGCCCCGGTTCGGGAAACCCGAGACCTTTCAATATTGCCGCAGCTTCAGGCGAGGAAACCATATCGGGATCGTCGGCGTCGCCGATTTCGTTATGACCGACCTCAAGCGGCAGCGTCATCCACGATTTACCATTGTAGGCAATCTTGATTTCGAACGGACGCATGACGTAAGCAGTTGGAATTCCCTTCGGAGATGCGGGCTCCCTCGGAACAATGGCACCCGAGAATCCGTTCCAGCCTATAGTGAGTGAATCTTCAAGCTTCGTCATGTAATCGTTCAGTGAGGATGCCCTGGCGGTATCGAGGTCGCGCGAGAACCGCGTGGCATCCTTCCCAAAGCGAATCTTCAGGGCATTTCCACCCTTTGCGGCTCCATCGGGTAGCATTTGCCCAACAACAACGGCCGCAATGAGCCTTTTAACGCGGCCCGGTTCTTCGCCCAAATCAGTGCAGAGTCGGTCTATCGCTATGTCAAGGTTGCGTCTGCTGGTTGGCTTCTTGACTTCCTTCACGACAGCTCCTTCATCAGTCTCTCATGCTCATTGGAGGTAATAAGGCCCTCGGCTTGAGCGTGCTTGGTTGCCTCGATGAGGCGTTCGGTCATAACGGACCCCTTACAAGCCTCAATCGCATCGGCAACGCATTGAGAAGGGATTCCTTCATAGAACGTCGTTTTCGCATTCTCTGGAGCGGGCACTGTTTTTACCCAAGCTGGCAGTTTGCGGCGAACACGCTTTGGTGTTGCCACGGTCACGGCACGAGGATCAACAAGTGCAAGTGCGTGCATAGACAGCACTGATTCGCCCCACAGAAAACCCTCGTCACCAACAAGAGCCACTGCCTCCGCAAAGACGTCACAGGGCGTCGGAACCCATTGGGTGAGCTTGTACACCCCATGTCCTCGGCGCATCAATTTCCCAGTGGCACACCATCGGCTCAGTTCTCCGGTGGTTACGCCAATCTCACGTGCCTGCGCAGCAGTCACGATGCCGTAGCCATCTGCCGCCAGTTCGAATATTTCATCAAAGTGTTTCATGTCAAAAGACTAACACTTTTGTATGTCTTTTGACATAGACACGGTCATAATCAAGCATTAGAGACCTATTTAAATTCGTATAGCATTGCAATCGCCCTCTCTGAATTCGAAGTCCGCGCCGACAGCATGCGGAAGTAAAAAGTACCGGCAAGAACGATATCGAATGAAATCGCTCCCGCCGGCATATATCTTACCATATAAACGAACACGTGTTCGTTCTCATCAATTATCGATTTATCCCACGCCCGCTTTAGCCGCTGTCCGCGCGAATCGTCTAGCCGATAGCTCTTCGCCGACAGCGCGTGCATCGCAAGCGGCTCGGGCGCCTTTGCACGTGAGTGCTTCTGCGAGGGAGCCGAGGCATTCCTGGACCTGTGCCGCGACGCCGTGCGCGCGGCCGAGCTGCACCAGTGGAGCCAGAGGGAGTACGAGCTGCAGAGCGCCGCGCGCGGGATTGCGGGGGTGCAGACAGGCGGATGAGCCATCGACGATTTTGAGCTGGCAAGGGCCGGGAACTAGATTCCCGGCCTTCAACCTAGCACTGCTTTATGAGATCGAGCACCGCAGGAATGTCATCGGCATTCCGAAGCGCAACGTAAGTGGGTAAGCCCGGGCCAAATCCACCCTGCGTACGCTTGTCCTGGCACATGTCCTCTGGATCCGTTAGATCATCCACACTCTTTGCCAAGCCAACGGCAATCCAACCACCGTTGCTGGTCCTGCCTTCTAGCACGGCATGCAGTTTTCGCTTGCCCGACCTGAAGCCTACATAGTACTTAGCTATGTAGGACTCCCACGAAGGGTTACCACTCAGAACGGACTCGCGCACCTCATCGAAAAGCTTCTGGTTGAGCCCACCTTCGGCAAAGGTGGGGTGGTTCTCCTGCAGAGTCCAGACAGGAGCCTCGTCAGACTCCCCGCGAGAAGGACGGTACTTGTCGACGACATCTGCCGGAAGGTCGGGATATTTCCATATCTCACATGCCTCTTTCGCCAGCTCGTCCGCGCGCTGCCCAATCTCCGCCTCGCCCCATTTTTCATGCGAGGCGATCGACTTGTTCAGGTGGAGCGGACTGCACTTAAGCCCCACGCCAGGAAGATTGAGCTTGTCCGAGAACGACCGGTTTGAGTACTCCTGGTTGTAGCCCGTCAGCGTTAGATTTCCCAAGTTATTGCACAGCCTGTCGTGAACGTCTTCCCAGTTCTCGCCAAGCGATTCCTTCCAGCCGTGCTCATCATCAATCGTCTGGGGCATGACGTGCTCGATCTGGTAATCGTCAGCCGAGATGGACTCCTTCGGGTGGTGCCAGTTCTCCATGCGCTCCAGGTAATAGCGCTTTTTGGAGAAGCGGTTGTAGCAGTCACGCGTCTTAAACTCCTCGACAAAATGCTCGTCTGTCGGGAAGTACGCAGTCATACCGCTGCTGTGGATAAGGAGCATCGCCGTAACGTACTCCTCGATATCGTCCTGCTGCTCGAGATTGCGATACATGCCGGCAAAGAAATTATTTAGGCCCGTGGTAAGCCTGCCGCAAACCGCCCGCCTGAACAGGAACGACTCGATAGTCTCGCAGATACGTAGAAACGCATTGCGGTCTAGCCCATTCCCCTCGTAAACCGAGTAAAGCAACATTAAGAGAGGCCTTATCTGCTTCACGTCGAGGCTTACGATTCTGCCGAACACTCGGCGCAGTCCGTCGTCCTTCTCCTTACCAAGGAACAGACTGGCGTATCTATGTGCATACCCGCGCAGCTCCTTAAGCAGGCCCTCGGTGTCACCATCGTAGTCGTCGGCGAAATAGCGCTTAAACTCGTAGTAGGCCTCGTTCTCCTTCGGCATCCTATTGGGAACTTTAAGCCACAGCCAGTACCAGATAAATGCATTGAACTCTTCTTCGCCGCCTTTTCCGAACAAGCGCTCGAGCGGATGCCAGTAACCCTCGTAGAGCTTGGTCTGCTCGTCGTTGGGAAGCGACATAAGAACGTAGTTACGAATGAGGTCGATAGGCGTGAGCGGCTTACCCTTGGAGTTCATGGACTCAAATATGAGCTGGGCATTATCGACGCCAGCGGTGAGCTTAGTGTCGATGACCTGTACGCGGTTTAGCCCCGCCCAAAGCCTTGCAGGGTCGAATGATTTCCCGTGCATCTTTTCACGGAAGAACGCGTGGTTCTCGACAATGCGATCCGATTTTTCATCCGGCACGGGTGACCTAGACACGATGGAGAACAGCGTCTCTTTATCGTCCTGCGAGAGCACCAATTTGTAGCGCGCTAGACCGTTGTAGTCGTCATCGTTAAAGAGGTAGTTCTTCCGCAGCGCCGAAATCTTGAGATCGCCAAGGAAGCCAGCCTTGTCGGGATTACTCTCCAGATAGTCAGCCAAGGCAGCAATCATCAACGAAAACGTCGTCAGACGCTGCTGTCCGTCAATCAGAAGCACTCGCGAGATACTCGTGGCAGAGCTCTCGGACTCGGGGATATAGAGCATCGACCCCACGAAGTGCGATACGCCATCACGGCCAGCGCGCATGACGTCATCCCAAAGCACCTCGCACTCTTTTACGCTCCACGAGTAAACTCGCTGGTACACGGGAATGACAAACTGCATCTTCGCCACGCCCATAAGGTCTAGTAGATTTGCCTCGGTTGCTTTCATTTGCGCAATCCCCCTTGTCTTGTTTACGCCGTTTGCAGTCACTCCTCCACTGAGCGGAGGGCGCTAAAGACGAGAGCATCGAAGCGCTGAAGCAACCGGGATGCTCATATCACTAGATTTTACAACACTTGTTGCGAACACAATTGAACGTCTGATCGGTTCCGATGGCTCCCCCTATGAGAAGAGGGTGGATGCCAAGGGCCGCGTGTTGAGCGATAAATGCATTGCAGATGAGATACCGTTTGAGGAGTTACCTGAGGGATGGGCCTGGGCAAGAATTGGCACCATTACAGAATTGGTGAATGGCAAAGCTTTTAAACCAAGCGACTGGACGTCAACCGGACTCCCTATAGTGAGAATCCAAAATCTTAACGATCCCAATTCACCCTATAATCGATATGACGGGGATTGCGACAGCAAGTTCTTGCTTTATGGCGGTGAACTTCTTTTTGCTTGGTCGGGCACACCCGGAACGTCCTTTGGTGCTCACGTTTGGAGCGGCGGCAAGGCTCTGCTTAACCAACATATCTTCAATGTCAAGTTTTCGGAACAAAACCTTGATATCAATTATCTAAAACTGTCTATTAACCGAAGCGTTCTATCACTCATTGGTCTTGCCCATGGCAGCGCAGGCCTTCAACACGTTACAAAAGGGACATTCGAATCAACGCTGATTCCCCTCCCGCCCCTCGCCGAGCAGCGCCACATCGTCGAGCGCGTCGGCGAGCTCACGCCCCTGGTCGAGGAGTACGGCGAGCTCGAGGACGCCCGCGAG
>OAUS01001673.1_pt1 | contig 10111 bp, 13 predicted proteins | sample 1516801 | NCBI WGS metagenome assembly OAUS01 (sample SAMEA2580001, study PRJEB22360) | human gut metagenome | biome: human gut; feature: human-associated habitat; material: faeces | place: Denmark | collected 2008/2010
GCTGATATGGATATCCCTGTTGGTACGGCTGATATCCCATTTGCTGGCCACCCGGTGCCCCCGTCGCCTGCTGCATTGCTGCTGCATCCTGATCCGCCAGCGGCATGGCCTCTGGCGCGTTTGGCGGCATCGACATCGATGCCGCCTGGGGCTCTTGTGTAGGAAACATTCCGGGCTGCTGCATCTGTCCCACGGGGGGCTGCATCTGCTGCGTTGCCATGGGCTGCTGCGCAAAAGCTCCCGGCAGGGGATATGTGGGCTGCTCCGTCTCGGGCCGCACGGCAGCACCGCGTCCGCCGGCACGCTCTATTTCCTGCACGCGTTTAGGGTCCAGGCTTACCGTAACCACGGTGCCGTTGCCCATGTTGTCCTCGATGGACACGGCCCCGCCGGCGTTTTCCAAATACTCCTGCACCATGGGAAACCCTGCTCCGGTTCCACGGATATAGCGCTTCATCTTGCTGTTTGCGCTGGTAACGCCAAAGTCGAAAGCGCGCTCCTTGTCGTCGATGCCGGGTCCTTGATCAGCAAAGCGGATGGTGTCTCCGCCGTCCAGAATCGAGATGATGGGCTCGGCAAAGTGCGCGTGGATAAAGTTTTCGACAATCTCGCGGATGACCATGAGCGAGATATGGCCACCTTGTTCTTTCATGCACTGGTAGACGGTGTTGGTCGTCTCTTCCAAATACGTGCGGACATCTTGCGGATCAATGACGATCACACGCGGTGTCGACAGCATGTCGTCATAGACGGCGATGCGCGCGGCGTACATGGCTTTTGGCGCCTGCGTGGTCGTCTGCTCGCCTTCCTCACGCTCTTCGCGCACGCCGGTGATGTGCTCGTTGTCGGGTGCCGGGTCTCCGGAATCGACCATGGTGTAAAAGTCGTCAGACATGCCGCTCGCAATCTTTCAAAAGGTTTCGAACAAATAGTAGCTCACCGTGCAATGTTTCTCATCTTTCGACAACTTTTCAAAACCTGTTGAAAACTTTGGAAAACGGACGAAAAGTTCTCAACATTGCCAACATGACCTGTTGAAAACTCTATGAAATATCGTGAAAAGTGTTTCGTCGGCCCCGAGAGCTCACGGGCTTATGGGGGAACCGTGTGCACTCTGCAACCTTTTACCTTTGATTTCTTGACATTTGAACATTGATTTCCCTACAATCTTCAAGCTCACGTGTCTATATTTGCGTCCGCGCCCCCGCGGACACTCGAAATGCAGCAGGAGGAACTTAAGATGAAGCGTACGTATCAGCCTAATAAGCGTAAGCGTGCCAAGACCCATGGCTTCCGTGCCCGTATGGCCACTAAGGGTGGTCGTGCCGTGCTCGCCCGTCGTCGCGCCAAGGGCCGCAAGCGTCTCACTGTCTAGCAGCGATACACACATCTCGCATGAAGACTATTAAGTCTCGGCAAGATTTCGAGCATGTGTTCAGTCAGGGGCGTCGTTTCAATCACCCTCTGATTCGAATGACCATATGTGAATCGGTTGGCGAAGGCGACTCCGGAAGGGTCGCCTTCGTTGGTGCTAAGCGACTCGGTTGTGCCGTCGTGCGCAACCGGTCTAAGCGTGTGATGCGCGAGGCCGCCCGCAGCTGCGGATTTCCCGTTGCGGGTTATGACATCATCTTGTTTGCAACTCCCAAGACGAGGGTTTCCTCGCCGCAGGAGATGGACAAGGCGTTGCGTTCGCTTATGAAGCGCGCCGGCGTTGCCGGGGAGGAGCGATGAGCAATCATGTTTTGCGACGTGTTGCCATCGCTCCTATTCGCATATATCAACAGGTTATTTCGCCCTTATTGCCTGACGCCTGCATTTATTATCCAACGTGCTCGCAATACGCCATCCAGGCGATTGAGAAGTACGGTGTTTTGAGAGGCTGCTGGCTTGCCGTGAGGCGCATCGCTCGCTGCAATCCCCTGCACGTCGGCGGTTATGACCCTGTGCCTTAGCGGGCACTCGCTATCGGAGGAAAACTTACATGTGGGATTGGATCGTTAACATCCTTTTCGAGCTGCTCAAGCTCATCCAGACCTTTGCGGTCGACTGGGGCCTGTCCATCATCATCCTGGTGGTCATCATCCGTCTGCTGCTGACGCCGCTTATGCTCAAATCGACCAAGTCGACGGCTCGTATGCAGGTGCTGCAGCCCAAGATGCTTGAGATCCAGGAGCGCTATGCCGACGATCCCCAGCGTCAGGCCGAGGAGATGCAGAAGTTCTACAGCGAGAACAAGTTCAACCCCATGGCTGGTTGTCTGCCGCTGTTGATCCAGATGCCTATCCTGTTTGCCCTGTTTACGCTGCTGCGTAACCTGCCGCAGTACTTTAACGAGGGCACGTTCTCGTTCTTCAACATCCTACCCGACCTGACCACCACGCCGAGCGCTTCCTTTGCCGATGGCTTTATGGTCGCGCTGCCTGCGCTGGTCTGCCTGATCCTGTTTGCCGTCCTGACCCTGATTCCGCAGCTCTATATGTCGCGCAACCAGACCGGCCAGCAGGCTCAGAGCATGCGTATGATGGCCGTTGTCATGACGGTCATGATGCTTTGGATGGGTTGGAGCCTTCCCGTTGGTGTTCTGCTGTACTACGACGTCTCGTCTGCTTGGCAGGTTATCCAGCAGATTTTTGTGACGCAGAAGGTCATCGACAAGGCGAAGGCCGATGAGGAGGAGCGTCTTAAGAACGCTCCGCTGCAGGTTGAGGTCACTCGTCGCGAGAAGAAGCCGCGCCCGCACAAGAAGAAGTAATGGGATATCATTCTTATTTAGGTACCTAACTTTTGGAGTACGTTATGTCTGAAGAGATCATCGAGGATATGCTTGAGGAGGTTGCCCCGCAGGTCGCGGGCGATTATCCCGAGATTGCACAGCGCTACAAGGCTGGTGAAGAGCTGACCGATGAGGAGCTCGACACCATTGCCGATATTGCGATTTCCATCCTGCGTTCCATCCTTTCGCACTTCGATGCCGCCAACTCTCCTATCGATGAGTATGAGGGCGACGAGGGTGAGCTGATTTTGGATGTAACGGCTCCTGACCTTGCTGTTCTCATTGGCCGTCATGGTCGCACCCTTGATGCCCTTCAGGTTATGTTCTCTTTGCTGGTGAGCCGCAAACTTGGCTTTAGGTATCCGGTTGTAGTGGACGTCGAGGGATACAAGAGCCGCCGTCAGGACAAGGTTGCCTCCATGGCTCAATCTGCTGCCGAGCGTGCCATTCGCGCTCACAAGAGTGTTTCGCTTCCGCCCATGAATGCCTACGAGCGTCGACTGGTTCACATTGCACTTCGTGGCAATGATGCCGTCGATACTCATTCTGAGGGTTCTGACCCTGATCGCCATGTGGTGATTGTTGCTCGATAATCTACTCGAGCTTATGCTAAGGGGACGTGGTTTCCACGTCCCCTTTTTTTGTCAAAAGTTCTCGATACACTGATTTTTGTCAGAAAGGAGCTCTCGTTGTTAGTACTTACTGATCAGCAGGCTGACGAGATGTTGAGTCGTCTAGCTTTCTATTGCAAAGAGTATTCCTTGAGCGTAACTGATGTTGAGCTGAGGAAATGTATTCAGCATTTGGATTTGGTTCTAGAAACAAATAAGACAACCAATCTCACCCGAATTCTTAACGTAGAAGATGCTGCAGTACTTCATATCCTCGACTCACTTGTTTTACTCCCCTATATCAATAAGGCTCCAGAGGGAGCTATGCTCGATATGGGTACAGGTGCGGGCTTCCCTGGTATTCCGTTAACCATAGCCACGCATCGTAAAGCTACTTATATTGACTCTGTTGGCAAGAAGGTTGATGCTGTCGATTCTTTTGTCCATACTCTTGGATTGAAACATGCTCATGCGGTTCATGATCGTCTTGAAGAATATGCTCGAAGCCATAAGAAGCAGTTCTCCGTTGTAACCGCCCGCGCACTGGCCCCTCTACCGATTCTTGTTGAGTATGCGGCTCCGTACCTGAAGGATGGAGGGCTATTTGTTATCACCAAGGGCAATCCTTCGGATGAGGAGCTTGCTTCCGGTATGTCAGCAGCTAAGATTTGCGGCTTCACTTTGCTTCTAAATGACACAATCGATTTGCCTGAGGGCTTGGGCCACAGGGAGTTCATTGTTCTTAAAAAGAATCATCCAGCATCCGTTTCATTGCCTCGTGCAAATGGCATGGCAAAGAAGAATCCGCTTGCTTAGATGTTTCACGTGAAACATAATGGATGCTAACAACTTGCAGTGTTTCATGTGAAACATGGCGGTTGATATCGAATCGGAATGTTTCACGTGAAACATCCTCCGTTTGACAGCTTTAATACACACCAGGAGGGACCGTGGGATTTCGCGACGTTAAGCGTTCTAAGAGCGCAAAAGACACGCGTATCATTGCAATCATCAATCAAAAAGGCGGCGTCGGTAAGTCAACGACGGCTGTAAACCTTGCAGCAGCACTGGGTGAGCAGGATCGTAAGACACTGATTGTCGATTTTGATCCGCAGGGAAACAGCACCAGTGGATTTGGAATTGAAAAAGAAGACCTTGATCACTGCATCTATGATGCATTGTTGAATGATGTGCCGGCAGAATCGCTTGTTCTTGATACAAATTGCAAAAAGGTATTCGTAATTCCAGCTACGATTCAGCTTGCAGGTGCCGAAATTGAGCTCGTAAGCGCAATTGCTCGTGAAACCCGCCTCAAAGATTTGCTTGAGCCGATTCAGGACGAGTTCGATTTTATTTTCATTGACTGTCCTCCTTCGCTCGGCCTGCTTACTATCAATGCCTTGACCGCAGCAGATAGCGTTTTGATTCCAATCCAGTGTGAGTATTACGCACTTGAGGGCGTAACGAAGCTGCTTGAGTCAATGAAGATGGTCAAATCACGTCTGAACAAGGGCTTAGACACCTATGGAGTGCTTATGACCATGTATGACTCGCGGACATCACTATCGAATCAGGTTGTTGAAGAGGTTCAGTCGTACTTTGGTGACAAGGCCTTTAAGACGTTGATTCCCCGTACGGTCAAAATCTCTGAAGCTCCTTCTTTTGGAGAACCGGTTATTACTTATGCACCGCAAAATAAGGGTGCAAAAGCATATATGAATCTTGCAAAAGAGGTGATCAAGCGTGCCTAGCCCCAAAAAGCGCAGCGGATTAGGTCGTGGATTGAGCGCACTGGTTTCTGAAGCAGAATATGAAACCGGTGGTTCGTCTGCTGCACCGACATCCGAAACCAAGCTGCCCATCGAAGATATTGTTCCCAACCCTAATCAGCCTCGAATTCACTTCAATGAAACTGAACTACGAGAGTTAAGTGAATCTATTCAGGAACACGGTGTTTTGCAGCCTCTCTTGGTTCGTAAAAATGGCAACGGATATGAAATCATTGCTGGCGAGCGTCGCTATCAGGCATCCAAACTGGCAGGCCTTGAGGAACTGCCGGTCATCATTAAGGAAGTTAATGATGAAGAAATGCTTGCTCTTGCACTTATTGAAAACCTTCAGCGTTCTGACCTTAATCCTGTCGAAGAGGCAAAAGGCTATCGTCAGCTCATTGATGCAAGCGGGATGACCCAGGAGGCTCTATCAAAGGCTGTCAGTAAGTCACGTTCTGCAATTACAAATTCTCTTCGCCTTCTCGATCTTCCTGAAGTCGTACAGCAGATGATATTCGAAGGAAAACTCACAGCAGGTCACGCTCGGGCGATTCTTGCAGTTCCATATGAGGATGCCAGAATTAGGCTTGCGGAGAAGGTTGTTGCAGAAGGCCTTTCGGTCCGTGCGACAGAAAATCTTGCTCCGTTATTTTCTGCCGGAGAGACACCGAAGACCCCTAGGCCTGCAACACCTCAGTCGTTCAAGAAGGCAGCGCGTGTTCTTCGTCAGGTATTTAATACCAACGTGCGCGTGAAGAGCTCACGTGGAAAGAATAAGATTGAGATTGAGTTTAAAGATGAGGAAGAGCTCTCACGTATTCTGGCTGAAATGATTCAATTTGAACAGGGTGACCAGGATGAAGAATAAGTTTTTGACAGCTGTTGCTTTGGCGGCTACGGTGGCTGCTGGTGCATTTGCGGGATATAGGATCGCGACGGACGAAGAACTTCGTGGTCGCTTGCACCGTAGCGCACAGGATATCGTTGATACATCTAAGAAGAAAATGGATGTTATGACGGAAGATGTTGCCATGCGTACTGCTCAGGTAACGAAGAATCCCAAGATTAATCAAGATTGGGCCAATCATCAGTGGGAAAATGTAGGCTATTAGGTACCTAACAATTACTCGCCTATTTTGAAGGGGATCCTTGTCTGAACGCCAGAACAAGGACCCTTTATTTCTTCCGAAATAGATGTTGAACAATCGCGTGATGCAGATAGCCGATTGATATGGAACGGCCTCGGTTGCAATTAAACAACCGAGGCCGTTCGATGTTTCACATGAAACGTTTTGGGGTGCGACTCCCCTATGCGTTCTTCTGAACTTTGAAGCGCTGCTTTAGCTGTCCGCAAGCGGCGTCAATATCGTTACCACGGGAGTTACGAATCGTGGTCTCGATGCCACGGGACTCAAGACGACGCTGAAGATCCTCAACCTTATGAATCGGCGACGGCTTGAGCGGGCTACCCTCGATGTCGTTAAGCTGAATGAGGTTAACGTGGCACAGCGTTCCCTCGCAGAAGTCGCAGAGCGCCTGCATCTCGGGATTCGTATCGTTGACGCCTTCGATCATGGCATACTCATAGGTCGGGCGGCGGCCGGTCTTCTCGGTGTAGAGCTGAAGCGCTTCGTGAAGGCGAAGCAGCGTGTACTTCTTAACACCGGGCATGAGCTTATTGCGCGTCGACTGGATGGCGGAATGCAGTGAAACAGCAAGCGTGAACTGCTCGGGGACGTCGGCAAATTTGCGAATACCGGGAATAACGCCACTGGTGGAGACGGTGAGGTGACGAGCGCCGATACCGATGCCGTCGGGGGCGTTGAGGATTCGCAGCGCCTTGAGAACCTCGTCGTAGTTGGCAAACGGCTCTCGCAAGCCCATGAAGACAACGCTTGTGACACGCTCGCCAAAGTCGTTGGATACATGAAGTACCTGGTCGACGATTTCTTGAGCGGTCAGAGAGCGCTTGAGGCCGTTGAGACCGGTAGCGCAAAAGGCGCAGCCCATGCCACAGCCTGCCTGGGTGGAAACGCAGACGGAAAGCTTGTGGCGACGGGGCATACCGACGGTCTCGACGGAAATGCCGTCGTGGTACTCGAGCAGGTACTTGCGAGAGCCATCTTTGGAAACCTGCTGGGTGAGTTCAGTCGGCGTGTCAAAGGCAAAAGCCTCTTTAAGCTGCTCGCGGAAAGCCTTGGGAAGGTTGGTCATGTCGTCAAACGAACAAACGTTCTTCTCAAAGACCCATTCGATGAGCTGCTTCGCGCGGAAGGCGGGCTGGCCAAGTTCGGCCACGAGCTCGCGAATATCGTTTTGGCTCAAGTCGCGAATGTCCTGAGATTTAGTCCTGGGATTCATGGAAGCCTTTCGATTTTGGGGAAACGTAGAGGGTATCGCTACAATATGGTATCAGCTGCAGAAATTATAGAGGAGGAGTCTGCCCATGCCGGGTAAAAGCCTAGAGAACATGCACGTAGCGGTCTTGGCGGGCGGTCATTCCGCCGAGCGCGAGATCTCGCTCGATTCGGGAAAGAACGTTGTGGTGGCACTGAAGGAAGCCGGCTACACCTCGGTGGAGCTGCTCGACACGGCCGCTGATGACTTTATGGTAACCATGGCGACCGGCGGATTCGATGTGGCATTTATCGCCATGCACGGCGCCGGCGGTGAGGATGGCGCCATGCAGGGTGCCATGGAGACCCTGGGTATCCCCTACACGGCCTCGGGCGTACTTGCCAGCGCCTGCGGTGCCGACAAGGAGGTCTCTAAGCTCCTATACGCCAAGGCGGGCATTCCCATCGCCCCCGGCCTTGCGCTCGAGGTGGGCGACGAAGTCGATATCGATCATATCGTCGAGGTTTGTGGCGAGCGCTGCTTTGTGAAGCCGGCCGTCAACGGCTCCAGCTATGGCATTTCCCTGGTCCATGAGCCCTCCGAGCTGCCCGCGGCAATCGCCAAGGCGTTTGAGTACGGCGACAAAGTGCTGATCGAGAAGTGCATCGAGGGTACCGAGATCACCGTCGGCGTATACGGCGAAGATGACGTGCGCGCCCTGCCGATTGTCGAGATTCGTAAGCCCGAGGACTGCGAGTACTACGATCTGGACGTGAAGTATGTCGACCCTACGGATATCCATCGCATTCCGGCGCAGATTTCACCTGAGAATTACGCTCGCGCTCAGGAACTTGCCTGTGCCGCTCACAAGGCCCTCGGTTGCCTGGGTATCTCGCGCAGCGACTTTATTGTGAGCGAGGACGGCCCCGTTATCCTCGAGACCAATACCATTCCCGGCATGACCGATACGTCGCTGTATCCGGATGAGATCCGCCACACCGACGACATGACGTTCCCGCAGGTCTGTGACAGCCTGATCCGTATGGGCCTTCGTCGAGCGGGCATTGCATGCTAATCGAGGACGCGGTTTCGTCAGGAACGCCGCAATTTGTCATTGACTCCTATGCCACGCTTGCCGACCGCGCCAAAACGCAGTCCTTCGGCCTTATCGAGGAAGATGTGATTGTCCTCGATACCGAGACCACGGGTCTTTCGGTGCAGGACAACGAGCTGATCGAGATCTCGGCGGCCCGTCTTTCGGGCCGCGAGGTCATCCACCGATGCGCGACCTTCGTGCATCCCAAGCAGCTGATTCCCGCCGAGATTACCGAGCTCACGAGCATTACAAATGCCGATGTGGCAGATGCCCCGTCGGCGGTTGAGGCCGTCGCCGCTCTCGCCGATTTTGTCGGTGGCTGCCCGGTGATCGCACACAACGCCACGTTCGACCGCTCGTTTATCGAGTCGGTCAAAGGCGGCGTCAACGTGAGCGATATTTGGATCGATTCGCTGGCGCTGTCGCGCATCGCGCTTCCGCGCCTGGCCTCGCACAAACTGTCTTTTATGGCCGATCTGTTTGGCTGCGACTCGGTATCACACCGTGCCAATGCCGACGTCGACGCCCTGTGTGGCGTATGGCGCGTGTTGCTCGTGGCGCTCACCGACTTGCCCCAGGGCCTCATGGCGCGCCTAGCCGACATGCATCCGGACGTGCCTTGGTCCTATCGTCCTATCTTCTCATTCTTGGCAGGGCAGAACCCTGGTTCTATCTTCTCTCTCAGCGCCGCTCGTGCTGACGTTCTCAAGGTCGATCGCGCCGACGATCGGGTGGACGCCGACGAACTGCCGGTTCTCAAGATGTCGAGTCGTGAGGAGATTGAGGCGGACTATGCGCCAGGTGGCCTGGTCAATCGCATGTATCCCACCTACGAGCCGCGTGATGAGCAGATCGCTATGGCGCTCGAGGTCCGCGATGCGCTGGTCACGGGCACTCATCGTGTAATTGAGGCGGGCACAGGCGTCGGCAAATCGATGGCCTATCTGGTGCCTTTTGCCGAGGCAGCACGCCGTAACAACATCACGGTTGGTATTGCGACCAAATCGAACAATCTTGCCGACCAGCTCATGTACCATGAGCTGCCAAAACTTGCCGAGCAACTGGACGGTGGTCTGTCATTTTGCGCTCTCAAGGGGTATGACCACTATCCGTGCCTGCGCAAGCTCGAGCGCATGAGCCGCGGCCAGGTCGAGATTACCACCAAGCGCGATCCTGCGGACACGCTCACGTTACGGCGTTTGGCGGACCTCCTCCCAACCAGCCGATGGCGACCTCGACTCGCTCGGTATTCGGTGGCGCAGCGTTAACCGCCCCGACTTTACGACGGCCTCGCGCGAGTGTGCTCGTCGCCTCTGCCCGTTTTTCCCTGATAAATGTTTGGTCCACGGCGCTCGCCGTCGTGCGGCGCATGCCGATGTGGTGGTCACCAACCATTCCCTGCTGTTCCGCAATGTCGCGGCCGAGGGCAGGATTTTACCTCCGATTCGTCATTGGGTAATCGACGAGGCCCATTCCATCGAGCGCGAGGCGCGCCGCCAGCGGGCGCGCGTGGTGCCGG
>OAUS01001691.1_pt1 | contig 10003 bp, 6 predicted proteins | sample 1516801 | NCBI WGS metagenome assembly OAUS01 (sample SAMEA2580001, study PRJEB22360) | human gut metagenome | biome: human gut; feature: human-associated habitat; material: faeces | place: Denmark | collected 2008/2010
TTGTTCTCACCCAGTCTGGTACATCCCGTATGACGAAGGGTATGCGATGAAATAGGAGGCATCAGCTCCGGCTCTCTCTTCTCTTCTTCTGCCAGTTTGCTTTCTTTCTTATTATAGGCATTGACAATATTTTTCAGAAAGCTGTTCACTCCCGCCGGCATGATCGGACGCCCATGCTTTGTATTGAAGATGAATCCACTACGTCCACCGATCTCCACATTACTCTGCAAACCAAGCATCAGATTCAGTTCTCTCTGCTTACGGAACGCATCATATACCATCTGTGTCATAGGAATGTCTCTGATTCCTGCATCCGTTTTGGTTTCTGAATCATGGAAACAATATCCTTCATCACCTTCATAATACACAAGCTGTCCACCTACATGAATCTCCCTGTTCTTCATATCCACATCTGACCAGGTTAAGCCGATAGTCTCACTCACTCTCAGGCAAGCCCCAAACATAACCTGCATCATTGGAAGATGAGGCTTATACACATTACTCTGTTCAACAAACTTCAGGAGTTTTTCCTGCTGTTCCAGTGTCAGTGCTTCTTTCTCCTTTGCCGGAGCCCCATAATCTCCAAGTGTTCCAGTTACCGGATTCTTACGGATAATCCCGTCTTCCACTGCCAGTTCAAAACTGGGATTCAATAAACCATAAAGACCTTTGATCGTACTGTGTGCCAGTCCTTCATCTGACAATGAGGAAAAGAACGTCCTTACGTGAGATGTCTTAAAATCCACAACACGAATGTTTCCCAAAGTATTTCGTATACGGTAGTCCCACATACGGATATAATTCTTTTTCGTTCTTTCCTTGATATTCTTTGTTGCCACGTATCGCTCAAACAACGTATTTACAGTCAGCTTCTTGACTGATGCATCTGTAATAAGCAGATCATCCATATCCTTATTGATCTTCTTTTCCATTTCTCGCAGACTCGCCAGATCAGCTGCATAAACCGAATTACGCTTCCCGGTAATTTCATCCTTGTAGCGATACTCATAACGTCCATCCGGACGCTGGTATTCACCTGTTTTTAAATTTCTGCCTTTATTATCTTTTCTTGCCATATCAATCATTCCTTTCACTTCATTTTTCGTTATTCGGAATGATTTTTGTCCTGTCGGTATCAGTCATTTACTGTCTGATATCTGCTCACAGATTAACATAATATTTTATGATTTCCAAGGGTAAATTCCTGCAAAATGCTAATTTTTATTTGCCTTTTTTACAGGAATATTTTTCCCTTTTCACTTTTCATTCCGAAGGAAAGTTGTTGTATTTTATCCTCTCATCTTTCATTACACTGCCATTGCATCAATATATTTTTTTATCTTATCCACGTTATAGAGAACACGTCTTCCAACAATCACTCTTGCTTCTGCATAGTCTGCAATTTTCTTTGCAGTTACTTCTCCGCAGGATAACATTGCCATTAATCCTTCAATATCTACCGTCAGACGGTTCTCAGTCTTATACTCTGTTGTTTTTCTCATGATGCACATACCTCCTTTCCTCCGTATTCTTCTGCATCACCTCCCAGACAGCGGTTATGCCCGTTGTCAGTACATCTACTTTTTGTTTGGATTTCTTACGATGATTTTCCATTCTGTTCGGCGTGTTGGCTTCCATTTGTATATGGCGGTGTCAACGTTACAATTGACCTCTATCAGAAATCTTTCTGAATACTGGCAGCTTCTTCTCAAGCATACCAGTGGAATCCTGTGTTACCTTTAAGCCCCGAAAGGCACCCATACAGCTCATTCAATTTTCAAGGTTCAATAATCAAAAGTTTGTAGGTATACATTTTTGTACCTATTTGATTTAATGCCATTATATCCCCCGTTACTGCTAATGTCAATAGCACTTCATGCGTTTTAGGCCGTTACTGCTAATGTCAATAGCACTTCAGGCGTTTTAGGTTCTTTTTTGTACTCTTTTTTATTGATTTTCTGCCAGCTTGTGTTATAATATGGACAAATAGTTATTCATTTCTTGATTTCACTATCTTTAACGGATGTTTATCAGGACTAATGCAGAGGTGACTTTATGAATTTTAATCTGAAACTAAAAAAAATCCGGACATTCCGGAAAATGACACAAAAAGAACTGTCAGAGAAGATTGGACTGACCGATCAGCATAGAATTGTACAATATGAAAAAGGTGTTCGTGTTCCAAAAAAAGATCTGGTTGATAAAATGGCTAAGGCTCTTGATGTTAATCCTTATACCCTCTATGATACCGCTGGACGTGACGCTTCCGAAATGATGGAACTGCTTTTCTGGCTGGATGAATTTAATCCATCTGCCCTGCATCTGTTTCTTCCTCGGAAATTTCCTGGTGAAAAATGCAATGAAGTAGCAGACACTTCCGTTTACTATCACGACAATGATAGCTGGCCGGCTCATGCTCCTGTCTGTATGTGGTTTGATTATGGTATTCTGAATGATTTTCTGAAAGAATGGGGGGTTCGGATGAACGAACTGAAATCCGGTGTAATTACCAGAGATGAGTATTTTGAGTGGAAAATTAACTGGCCGCAGACTTGTGATGGATGTGGAAAATATGAGCCTAAGAAACAATGGCGCTCTGTAAAATCAGAACTCAGTGAAACTTAGCAAAACTTAAATTCACTGCATTTTTCCTCTTTGGCAAAAGAAAAAGCACTGTAAAACCAATAATCCAACAGTTTTCAGTGCTTTTTTCATGTTTTTTCTATTAAATTTTTCTCAGCCACCTATATAAGTGAAACTTAGCGAAACTTAAATTATGCCCAATATGGAATATGCTTTTTATACCTTGGTGCAGTATCCGGATCCATTACTTTAATATTCATAATCTCTTAATCGTTCTACGATAGAGTGATTTCCTGCAAGTTTTTTATAGGATAGAAGAGGTGTTATCATACATATCAGCATGACAAGGATAATAGCACTGATTAAAGGAATCGCTGGTACATTAAATGGAATCTCCATATAATTCATGGATTCAAAGCAAATATAGGTGATAACTGAACCAATCGTCAATGTAATAAATACAGAGAAAAGTGCATATAAAGTCCCCTCTCGAATCAACAGTTTATTTATCTGTTTTTTGGACATTCCAATACTTTCCATAACAGAAAATGTTAATTTTCGATTCTGAATACTGCTTGCAATTGTATTTGTATAATTTAAGACTCCAACCAGCAGAAGCAATAAAGCGATTATTGTGCCTATTTCCATCATTTCTCCCTGCGATTCTTGGATTGTTCTCATATTTTCAAATTGAGATTCTATGTGTAAGTCATTACTATATGGATTATCTTCTACAAGAGATGTAATCTTTTTTTCTAACACTTCGTCATATTTCTGATTATAGTAAATATACATGTCTAATGTTGTCGGCTTAGAAATCAGGCTATTTAAATAGTCTTGACTTACAATCAACGAAGCACCTATATCTCTTCCGCTGTACTGTGTGTTATACGACACAGCTTCAACGGCAATTTCATATTGTTTCCCTTGAAGATTAAAGAGAACTCGCTGATTCAAATATTCTTTTGGAATTTCAGAGCCTTCAAATTGCACAATACAACTTTTTCCATTCAGAAAATCTTGTTTATCAATAGGAGTATCCAGTGATTGATTTACATAATCAAATTGTTCTTCATCAATACCGATTAGCATACCATAATAGTTTGATGGATTCGCTTTATAATCTGATTTAACATCTTCAGAAGATAAATATGGTGTTCTGTCTATATAATTTGTTATCCACATATCAGAAAAACTGTTTAACACATATGGGAAAATAATAGGTGTTCCCTCTACAAGATGTAAGTCTTTAATTCCGTCCATCTTTCTTATTTCTTCAACAAAAGAATCAGATATAGCTGGTTTAAGAGAATTTATATCCTCCGTGGTTTGTGTCTGGTTTTGAACAACAAAATCGGCATTCCAGTAGTTAGGCAGTACCGTTCTTTCTCCCTGACTACTTATAATCGTTGTAAGGCAATAAAATACAGATAAACTTGTTGCCAACGATAGTAAGACAACAACTGTTTTCTTTTTATCTTTCTTAAATTGCTCAAATGCCATTCTCCAGAAGAAAGCTCCTTTTCTCTTTTTATATCTTTTACCATTCGATATACATTCTCTATATTTTGCAGCTTCTACTGGTGTAACCTTTGTTGCAATTTGAATCGGCTTTTTCATTCCCAGAAGAATAGAAAAAATAGTAACAACAATACTTACAATTAAAATCACTGAATTAAACTGCAATGTCATATTCCCAGTCGATATACCTAATATTCCGAGAATATAAGGAACTAATTTCATACATAAAATAATACCCAACAGATTTCCTATAAATATACCTAATATTCCGACAAGTATCATCTGCTTAATTATGAAACGAACAAGCTGTTTCTTTGTCATACCCAGAGATTGAAGCAATCCATAATATCGTATCTTTCCTGAAACAGACAAATACAAAATATTGTAAATCAGAAGGTAGGCACTTAAACATATAACAAGAGCCAAACCGCATATACCAAGCAATAATTTAAAAGAATTTTCGATATAACCTGTCGGTGCAAATATTTGCCTGTCTGAGAAATCTAAAGATTTTTCTATGGATTGTATTGTAGCTGGAAAAACATAGTTACGATTCAGTTTTATGCAAAGAATACCATCATTTTTTAAATCATAGCCCGTTTCGTCATAAAAGGCTTTTGACACAAATCCAGCAGATGTATCTCCATAACCATCCCATATACCACTGATAATAAATTCATCTGTATAAACACCTGTATTATTCTCATAAGTTAAAATAAGACTATCTCCGACAGACAGATTTTCATTTCCACAGGTTTTCAAAATATCTTTTGTAACCATCAATTCATTTTTATTTTGCGGATAGTGTCCATCTAATTTTGTTCTTGCAGGTGACATCAAATTATCCCAGAATACTTCATCACACCACAACAATCCAACTTCAACAGTCTCATCGTATTCTGTACTTTGGATAAATCCAGCATAGGATTCCATACCTACGCTCCGTATATGTTCGTTTTGTCGTAAAGTATTAAGTTGCTCTGATGTAAAACCGTTCATAGTTGCAATATCATATTCAGCTCCATTTAAGCGTGTGTTCTGCAATCTACTCGAATCCAGATAAGTCATACCGATTGTAAACACACAGAAAAGCATAAATGCCGATAAAATTATTGTGAAAAACAAAATTGCATATTGCTTCTTATTTGTTTTAACGCTGTTTTTGGCAAGTTTATTGATGATTGCTTTATTATTATTCGCTAACATGGAAATCACTTCCTTTAGTTGATATTTTCCCATCTTCAATCTGAACAATTCTGTCCGCCATTTGTGCAATATCATTATCATGTGTTATCACAATCAATGTTTGCTGATATTGCCTGCTTAATATTTTCAACAATCCGATCACATCATGGCTGGTAGAAGTATCAAGATTTCCTGTTGGCTCATCTGCAAGGATAATCGCAGGTTTTGTTGCTAAAGCTCGTATAATCGCTACACGCTGTTGTTCTCCACCAGACAACATTGCAGGGAGCATTTCTTGTTTATCCGAGATATTTAATGTTTCCAATAGTTCCCGAATAAAATCTTTATCAATTTGCGTACCATCTAACTCAAGCGGAAAAGTAATATTATCATACACATTTAAGTCTGGTATTAAATTATACTGTTGAAAAATAAATCCTACTTTTCTTCTTCTGAAAAGAGCAAGCTGTTCCGAATTTAATGTTTCAAGATTTACCCCATCAACAATAACACTTCCATTGCTGGGCGTATCTAATCCACCAATCATATGTAGAAGAGTACTTTTTCCACTACCAGATTTTCCGATGATAGAAACAAATTCTCGTTCAGCGACTTCAAAATTCACACCATCTAATGCTCTTACGGTCTGATTTCCTGTTTGGTAGTATTTTTTTAAATCCTGTGTTTTGACAATCACCTTTTTCATAATCGAGTCCTCCTTATTTTTCTATCGGATAAAGAATAACGCTATCTATCTTTTCTGGTTCAAAAAAAGTTACTTTAAGTATCATACGATAAGGAAATGTTTGGTCTTTACCATTTAAGTAAAACACATTTTCTCCTTTTTTCAAAAACACACCATTTGTCAACCATGTTTCTTTGTAGTTTTCTTCAAAAGTTTGAGACAAGTAGAAAGAAGATAAAGGCTCTAATGTAGTTTTAACACCATTCTTTTCTTTTAATTCGCAGCAAAACAATGCCCCATCTTTTCCATATGTATTATAAGTATATTGTAAAGAAACATCTGTATCTTTCTTTGATGTAATAGAAAGAAAAATAGATTTATTTTCTGGGAGAATATTATCTGGTTCAGTCATACCCTTTATTTCCATTTCAACAGTTCCATCTTCTGAAATTTCTAATTTTTGAGGGTTTTGCAAGTCTTTTTGGTTATAAATAACCTTATCACTTGCTGTGCTCTTCGTTTGTTTATTTTCGTCTGTACTGGAGCTTTCATTCCGGCAACCAGTAAAATTAAATAATAAAACGAACATTGTCAGAAATACCGTCGATTTTTTGATTCTCATGATTTCACCTCCTGACTTACAGGATAAGGCATAAAAATCACAAACCAGTCACAAAAAGAAAAAATCACAAAACTGTGATTTTTTCTAATCCCGATTTGGAAGATATATTATAAACTTGCTTCCTTGTCCAATTTGTGACTGTACTTCAATATATCCATTTTGTAGCGTAATGATTTCTCTAGCTAAATATAAGCCAATACCGATTCCCTCTTTATCATGTACCTCTGGTTCTCGATAGAACCGAGTAAAAATAGTTGCTTGTCTCTCTGGTGCAATACCTTTTCCTGTATCCTCAATGCTGATTTTTGTAAAAAGTTCTTGCCTGCACACAACAACATGAATATTTCCGCCAACTTCTGTATATTTTACTGCATTATCTAAAATATTAAAAATTGCTTCTGCTGTCCATTTTTTATCATGTTTTAGCATTAGCTGTTCATCATACTGCACATCAATCTTAATGTTTTTTTTATCTGCCTTTATTACTACGTTACTGATCGCCATAGCGAGAGTATCGGCAAGAAGGACATTTTGTTTTTGGATTTTAATTGTTCCAGTTTCAAGCCGTGACATTTTTACCATGCTTTGCAGAAGAAAATCCAACTTATCTATTTGACCGTTCATCTTTCTTATGTATTCTTGATTTTTCTTAAAATCTGATTCATCCGTCATTATCTCTAAATAGAGTTTTATATTAGCAATCGGTGTTTTTGTTTGATGAGAAATATCAGACACTAGCTCTTTCAGTTTATCTTTTTCTTCTGAAATCTCTAAATTTTTATGAGTATACAGATGGGAAAGACGAACCAGTTTCTCATAAATTTTTTCCCACAAATCATCGTTTTCATAGGGAGTTGTTTTTAATTCTCCATTTTTTAACATATAGTTTATAGTATTATCCAGTTTCTCTGTATATTCATAAACATCATGTTTCAAACGAACATATTTCCAAAGAGCAAAGGTAGTGATAAACACTAACGAAAAAAATATTATAAAAATCATTACTTCCATATATAACCCATTCCATATACATTTGAAATATAAGAGTGTTCCTCGGTTTCAATCTTTTTACGCAATCTGTTGATATTTACTGCAAGAGTATGCTTGTCTGTAATTTGTACTCCCTCGTCCCATAAAGAATCTAATAAAACGGAATAGGTAAGTAGTTTCCCTTTATTCTCAATCAGTTTTTTTAAAATACGATATTCTGTGGGGGAAAGTAAACATTCATTTACTCCCTGTTGAACGATACCAAGTTCAAAATCTACTTTTAGAAAGCCATCATCATAAATATTTGCTTCTTGTGACTTTCTGGATAAGATTACATACACTTTTTTCAGCAAAATTCTCATAGAAAAGGGCTTTGTCACATAGTCGTCTGCTCCAAGTTCATATCCATTTAAAATATCAGTTTCCAAATCCTTAGCGGATAAAAATAAAATCAACGTATTACTTCTAGCTTTTAACCATTTACAAAATTGAAATCCATTACCGTCTGGTAAATTTATATCCAAAATTGCCATGTGAAAGGTATAACTATTTGCGTAGTTTTTTGCTTCTTCACAAGTTCTAGCTCCCATAACCCGATAACCATTTTTTTCCAACGAACAACAGATAGTATTATTTAATTCTATATCATCTTCCAACACAAGAATTGTATGCAAATATATCACTCCCCGTACATATCATAATATCTTAATTGTAAAAGAAATCATAAACAAAATCCATATATTTTTGTGAGTTGAGCTAAAATAAAGTTACTGTGATCAGCACAACTGAATACAGTAACTTTGTTTTTTAGTAGCTTTGACCTTTTTCAATTAGTTTCAGCTTGTGATAAGTCCATATATTTTCCAATAAGGAATAGCACCATTGCACAAATCCACTACAATCAAAGAAAGTGTTGGGGTTACTGCCACCATACACATACTTCCAATCTTGATATTTCAACGCTTCATTCGTAATCGCCTGGGCTGTCGCATTATCAAAATGTGCCACGTTCAGATATTGAATTCTTTGTTGTTCAGCCCCTTGTCTATTTAGTAGCATGGATTCAATTGCATGTCAGGGACGCCCGGTACACTCTGAGCAACACGATTCCCATATTGACAAACACAAATAACAGGATCAAATTCACAGGTAGATACCCTCTGATTACATCTCCAAGCACTGCTATCCCTGAAAGGCTTCCAATCAAAAACATTTGTGAAATTTCGTTCCACATTTTTTTGTATTGTTTTATTGTTTCCATAATTATCACCATTAAGATTCCCACTATGAAAAGCACAGCTACGATTGCCAGAATCCTGATAACCCATACTTCTCCACCTGCATATGCTATTTTCTGGTTAAATCCATTATCATAAGTTGGATATACCAGCCATTTACAAAATCGAACATACCACATGAATGGAGTCATGAAAAAATCTATGAAATCATGTTGAAAAGCACCATTCTGTAGAATTGCAAACAGAACTACCGTAATGTATCCCATTCCCCAGAAATACTCCATAGCCTTCATGTTTTCCGTTCTGTCCTTTACTTCTTTTTTCGCTTTACGAATTTCCAGCTCAGCACGTTTCTTTTCGTTACGGGCTTTGGATTCTGCCTGCTCCATCTTTTTCTCTGCTTCTTTCTGTTTCTTCTGTGCTTCATCTACCGCTTCAACAGATGATTTATTCACCTGTATCTGTAATTTAGAGTTCTGATCCCGAACGTCTCTTATTTCTTCTTCGAGCTGCTCTTGCTCGCTCCTGCTCATTAATCCATTTCTGTTTCTCAGATCGTCGTTGCTCTGCTGAAGCGATTGATTCAGCTTCTGCGTTTCGGACAGTTCGGTTGTCAAATGATGAATTTCGTCGTTTAATTTCCGAATTTCGTCTTGCATTTCGTGATTCTCGAAGAATAGCTTCTGTTTTTCCATTTTCAGCTTGTGTGTCCTTTCCTGAAATTTCTGGATAAACTCGTTCATCTTCTGATTTCTCACCTGTAACTCGTCTCTCTCTTCCGTCACTAGCTCCAGTGACGCCGCCTGCTCCTTCGCAAGCTGCTTCCACTTGTCGGTAGTATCCGGCAAGCTCTTCATCTGCTCCGTTTGTTCGTTCTGCTTCGGCTCGTACCCTTTCGTAATTTCTATCAAATTCATTCTCTAAGTCCTCCTTACTGATATCCAGATGGAATGTTTTTGACAGATTGCTGTCTCGCACTTTCTTTCCATCCTGATTCTGAAATGTGATGTGCTTCCGTTTCTCTGTCCAGTTTACGTTCCATCCAAACTGTTTCATTTTTTCTATAAACTTTTCTTTGCTGATACAATTTTCCATTGCCTTTAATACCGCCATTGCACAGTCCGCTACAAAACTTTCCTTTACCTGTTGACGGAACAGGTTATATTTATCTTTGCTCCA
>OAUS01001703.1_pt1 | contig 9968 bp, 7 predicted proteins | sample 1516801 | NCBI WGS metagenome assembly OAUS01 (sample SAMEA2580001, study PRJEB22360) | human gut metagenome | biome: human gut; feature: human-associated habitat; material: faeces | place: Denmark | collected 2008/2010
TCTATGGCATTCCATCTTTTAGATTAGAGAAGTCTGTGATTGAAGCTGAAATTGAAGTGTTAAAAGCTATGGGTATTGAGTTCAAGTGTGGCATAGAAGTAGGTAAAGACATTTCTTTGGATGATTTAAGAAATGAGGGATATGAAGCATTCTATGTGGCCATTGGTGCTCAAGGATCAAGAAAATTAAATATTCCAGGAGAAGATAATGCGATGGTTGAATCTGGAATTGATTTCTTGCGAAAAGTGAATAAAGTAGAAGATCCTAATCTAATTTCTGGCGATGTGGTTGTCGTTGGTGGTGGAAATGTTGCGATAGATGTAGCTCGTGCAGCTTTAAGAAGTGGAGCTGAAAAGGTACATTTATATTCTTTAGAACAAGAAGGCGAAATGCCGGCTAGTTTTGAGGAAGTACAAGAGGCAAAAGAAGAGGGAATTCTTCTTCATTGTGGATGGGGTCCAAAGGAAATCTTAGAAGATTCAATTGTATTTAAACAATGTGTAAGTGTAAAGGATAAAACAGGAAGATTTAATCCAAGCTATGATGAAAGTGTTTTGGAAACTATACAATGTAGTCATGTATTACTTTCAATTGGACAAAGTATTATTCCAATTCAAGGATTGGATGTAGAAGTAAATACAAATGGAACAATCAAAGCAGATGGTACAACACTACAAACATCTGTTGAAGATGTATTTGTTGGCGGTGATGTGTATACAGGTCCAAAATTTGCGATTGATGCGATTAGTCATGGTAAAGAAGCAGCTGAATCTATGCATCGTTTTGTTCATAAGGGGCATTCTCTAACAATTGGAAGAGACTTACATTTATTTAATGAATTTGATAAGAATAACGCATTGATTGATATTGATTTTGATCATGCCAAACGACAGATACCTGGTATTAAAAAGGGGTTGGGTGAAAAATCCTTTAGAGATTTACGTTCAACATTTACAGAAGAACAAGTTAAGATTGAAGCCAATCGATGTCTTGGATGTGGTGCAAGTATTGTGGATACCAATAAGTGCATTGGTTGTGGTTTGTGTACGACAAAATGCGAATTTGATGCGATCCACTTAACGCGTGATATCAAAGATGGCGCAAGAATGGTTAAGGCGGAAGATAAGATGAAAGCTATCTTGCCGTATGCAGCTAAACGCCAAATCAAGATTATTCACAATAAGAAGAAATAGTATGCATGAATTAGGAATTGTTGTACATATTTCAAAAACATTGGAAGAACTTGCACAAGAAAATAATATTACAGATATTCGTAGAGTGACTTTGCAGATAGGAAAAGTAAGCGGAATTGTTCCTGAGTATTTAGTGGATTGTTGGAAATATTATAAGAAAAAAGTTCCTTTAATTGAAAACTCAACACTAGAATATGAATGGATTGAAGCCATTACGATTTGCGATGAATGTGAAAAAACATATGATACGATTCAATATGGAAGAGAGTGTCCATATTGTAAGAGTGAACATACAGTTCTTTTTCAAGGTAATGAGTGTCTCATTAAGGAGATTGAAGCCGAATAAGCGTCGAAAGGCGCTTTTTTTTGCTTTTTTTAGAAAAAGTCTTTTTTTTTTGCGTATATGAGTATGTAGGAAATGCCTACTAGAATTGAGGTGCTCATGCGTAGTGCAAATTTATTAAATGATTTCGCCTTCAAGTATGTTTTTGGCGAAGATTGTAAAGAGGCTAATGATGCCTTAAAATCATTACTTACGGTATTTTTAGAAAGGAAAGTCCATCATGTGGTTGTTAAAAATCCAAGATTGGATTTGTTAGTTGAATTTGATGATCGAACGATGGTGGATTTAGAAATGCAGTTAAGACAAACTCAAGATCATCTGCCGATTCGCTTTAGTTATTATTTGGCTAGACTTCATAGTTCTCAAGAATTGGAAGGAAAATATTATGGAGAGTTAAAGGAAACAATTGTCTTAGTGTTATTTAATGTGAATTTAATTGATAATAATAGAATGTGTAACACATTCACATTGAAAAATGAGGATGGCTTATCTTTTGTGAAAGAAACAGAAGATCGTATGAAGATACGAACGGTTGAAATGGCAAAGTTGGATGTAAACAAGCCGCTTAAAGAAATGAATGAACAGGAAAAGATGATTTATTACTTTTTGAATTGCCACAAGGGAATGGATGATAGTAAAATTAAGGTCATGATAGAAAGTGATGGGGTGATTCAAATGTTAGAGAAGCGTGTAGAAACCATATCTGATGATGGTTGGAAAAAAATAATAGAAGATTTTAGAAAACTACATGAAAATGAAGAGCGAATGGAACGACAACTTGAAGAGGCTCATAAAGCACAAGAAGAAGCAAAAAAGGCATTACAAGAAGCGAATAAATTAAGCCAAGAAGCTGATAAGAAAGTAGAAGAAGCAAATAAACAAGTGAAACAAATGGTTCGTAAGATGTATGAAGATGGTTTTAGTCTTGACCAAATTTCTGAATATTGTTCACTAAATGTGGATGAAATTCAGGTGTTGATAAAATCATAAATTTTCTGTTGCATTTAAAAAAATGTTTGTTTATAATAAAGCCATCCTTTGTAAAGGCAATGAAAAGAAGAAGTAGTCGTGGATGCTGCTGATAGTGAGTTCCTGATGGTGGAAATGGAACAGTAAGCACAGGGTGAACGTGTCTTAGAGCTAAGCTTTCGAAGATTGAGGAAGCTTCGGATACTCCCGTTATGAGTTAAGGGCTTGTACATTAGTGCAGGAAATAAGGTGGTACCGCGATTTTATAGTCGTCCTTGTATATTCAAGGACGACTTTTTTTTATTAGAAGGGAATGGTAGATATGAAAAAAGGATTTAAATTAATTTCGGCATTTTTAGTAAGTTTTATGATCATGATGTCTAGTGTTATGCCTGCATTTGCCGATGAAACAGATACATCAACAACAGGCGATTTATTAGACAAGATTCAAGAAAGAGGAGAATTGATTGTAGGTACATCTCCTGATTTTCCACCTAATGAATTTATTGACTCAACAAAAACAGGACAAGCGCAATATGTAGGTTCTGATATTGAATTAGCAAAATATATTGCGAAAAAGATGGGTGTTAAATTAACAATCAAAGCCGCAAGTTTTGATACAGTTTTGGCAAATCTTCAAACTGAAGAAATTGATTTAGCAATTACTGGATTGGCTTATACACCAGCACGTGCGCAACAGATGGAAATGTCTATTGGATACAATATGACAGAGGATACTGGTGGGCAGGCTGTTATTATCGCAAAAAAAGATGCAGATAAATATAAGAAGTTAACTGATCTAACTGGCTTAAAGGTGGCTGCTCAACAAGGATCAATCCAGCAGCAATATACAGAAGATCAAATTCCGGACGCAAAACTACAATCCATTTCAAGTATTGATGATGGTGTTGCCCTATTAAAGAATGGTACGGTACAAGCTGTTGCATGCTCTGAAGGTACAGCTGATGAATATATTGAAAAGAACTCTGAACTTGCGAAGTTAGATGAATTATTCAATATTGATCAAGATTATGCAGGTAATCGTGTAGGTGCTCCTTTAGGTGAAAAGAGATTGATGAAAGAAGTCAATAAAATTTTAAAGGAAGTCAATAAAAAAGGTTTATATGAAGAGTGGTATAAAGCGGCTAAGAAACAGAGTAGTGAACAATTTACTTTAACAGCGACTGGATTCTTTGGAACATGTGTTCAAATTGTTCAATATTGCTGGCCACAATTATTAAAAGGTTTAGGAATCACTTTAGGACTTGCTGCTATTACTGTTATTTTTGGTACAATTATTGGTGGATTATTTGCCCTAGTAAAACTATCAAAGAATAAAATCGTACAAGCGATTGCGGGTGTATATGTAGAATTGATTCGTGGAACACCACTATTACTACAATTATGGTTGTTCATCAATATTTTCTCTTATTTGACAAATGGAAATATGCCAATGATCGTTAGTGTGATTATTGCCCTTGTCATTAATTCAAGTGCATATGTGGCTGAAATTATTCGTTCAGGTATTCAATCTGTGGATAAAGGGCAAAGAGAAGCGGCTAAATCACTTGGTATGTCAAATGTACATATGATGACTAAAATCATTATTCCTCAAGCTATCAAGAATATCTTGCCTGCCTTAGGTAATGAATTCGTTATGATGATCAAGGAAACATCTTTGGCAAGTACATTCTATATTGGAGAATTAATGACTGTTAACAGTGTTATTAAATCGGCTACTTATAAATCCATTGAACCATTAGTAATTGTTGGTTTGATCTACTTTATTGTTACATATTCATTATCAAAATTAATTAAATATATGGAAGGGAAGTTGAGTGTCAGTGACTAAGGAACTAATTGTTGTAAAAGACTTACATAAAAATTTTGGAGATCTTGAAGTATTAAAAGGAATTGATCAAACAATCCATCAAGGAGAAGTTGTTAGTATTATTGGACCTAGTGGTTCAGGAAAATCTACTTTCTTACGTTGTCTTAACTTATTAGAAAAACCATCTAGTGGACAAATTATTTTCGAAGGTATAGATATTGCAGCTGAAAATGTTGATATTGATACACATCGTAAAAAGATTGGAATGATCTTCCAACACTTTAATGTATTTCCACATTTAACAGTTTTAGAAAATATTACCATCACACCAATTCTAGAACTTAAAACACCAAAGGCCCAAGCTGAAAAAGAAGCAATTGAATTGCTTAAAAAAGTAGGCTTGGAAGATAAGAAGGATGAATATCCAAGAAAATTATCTGGTGGACAAAAACAGCGTCTAGCTATTGTTCGTGCTCTAGCTATGCATCCAGATGTAATTTTATGTGACGAACCAACAAGTGCATTAGATCCAGAAATGGTAAAAGGTGTACTAGAAGTCATTAAAGAATTGGCAGATCAAGGAATGACAATTGTGATCGTAACACACGAAATGGGATTTGCTCGTGAAACAAGTGATCGCGTATTATTTATGGATGAAGGTATTATTCAAGAACAAGGAACTCCAGAAGATATCTTTGAACATCCACAAAATCCAAGAACCATCAAATTTTTATCGCAAGTACTATAAGCTTGGGCACATGCTCAAGCTTTTCTGTACGACAGGCAGTCGTGCTTATAGTTGATAATCAATCACCGATTATCAACTGTTTTATTTTAGAGACAATAAAGTACAAGATACTCGTAACACTATACAAAAGTCATTGAAGTAAAACAGTCCCAACAAGGTTGAAATATTTTGTCTACTAAGGATATAGCCAAGTAGTAAGCCATACTCAATGCATTCTCGTGAGGGAGTGTGTGAAGGGAGTTGAAGCGAGAACTCAGGCACCAATCTATCAATGCACATGTGGCGTTCAGTATTGATGATGCTGCGGAAAAAAGCAGAAATCCTATGAATAGATACCAATGACTATATCGATATCTGTTAATACTGGATGTGAAAGCAGGAAGCATGAGTTCAAGGGAAGGCACAGATGATCCTGTGAGGTCTCCGTATTTAATGGACTACCATCTATAAGCGTAGCGAAGTGACGGATAGTGTACGGAGAAGTCAGAGTTACTAATAGTAGCGAAGAAGTTATAGAAATATAATGGAGCGAAGTGGTAACACCTTGTGAGCTTTGAGTAGATGTAGTTGTGTAAGTGCAAATTTTAAGAATATTCGTATTAACCTTAAAAGATATTACATGACAGTGGAAAGGAGATAAGAAAAGACATTATGAATGAACCATTAAAATTCAAATTATTTAGTGTGTATGGAAAAATACTACACAAAGATGTTCTTACAGAAGCTTTTCGTAAAGTGAAGAAGAACAAGGGATGTGCCGGTATTGATAAAGTCAGTATCAAAGTGTTTGAGGAAAATTTAGATGAAAACATAGAGTTGATTTTGAATGAACTTCGAACAAAGACGTACAAGCCTTCTCCAGTAAGACGAAAGTATATACCGAAGAAAAATGGAAAGTTAAGACCTTTAGGAATACCAACTATTAAAGACAGGGTCGTGCAACAAGCACTGGTCACTAAACTTGAGCCCTTCTTTGAAGAAAACGTATTTCACGACAATTCCTGTGGATTCAGACCTAACAGAGATGTTAAGTTAGCCATCAAGAAAATTGTGTCTAGATTAGAAAGTGGATATCTATATATCTATGATTTTGATATAAAAGGTTACTTCGACAATATACCTCACAAGAAACTTATGAAAGTTATCAACAAGTATGTGTCAGATGGAACAGTACTAGACATGATTTGGAAAACACTTAAAGCAGGGTACATGGAAGATGAAATACGATATGAAAACGCAAGTGGCACACAACAAGGTGGAGTTATTTCTCCACTATTGGCGAACATCTATTTGAATGAACTTGACTGGGAACTAACAAAAGCAAATCTTGAATTCGTGAGGTATGCTGACGATTCGATAGTCATGTGTCAAACAAAGGAAGATTTGGAAAAAGCCAAAGTCATAGTTCATGAAACGTTACAACGTCTAGGCCTTGAATTGGCAGAAGATAAAAGTGATGATATTGATTTTCACGAGAAAGACTTTGATTTCCTAGGTTTTACGTTCAACCATTTAAAAATGTCTAAAAATAGACATGTCTATTACACGTTTGGACCATCCGTAAAATCGTTAAAGAAGTTTAAGAGTGATATTAAATCTGTCACCAAGAAGAGTTGTACATACTCCTTTGAGAAGTGGACAGAGATTTTAAACCCAGTCATAAGAGGTAAGTTTAATTACTTCCTTATTCCTTTTCAAGTTGCACGAGAAATCAGACTGTTACTTAACGAACGCGGGTGAGTTATGCATGGCATACCTGCTCTTGATATAACCAAATTAGATGGTTATGTGCGTCAAAGACTACGAGTAAGTTTCTCATGCCGCGGAAAGAAACATGGTGGACAAGCACAAGGTAAATTATTAACTGTCAAATATGATAACAAGTTTTTCATAAAATGTATGGGTCTAGTTACAGGTGCGTATATGAAGGCTCAAATAGTTTTCCCTGGAATTAACATTGATGATTTTATTTTATTGATGGATTCCAATAAAAAGAAAAGTACCTCTTCTCAGAGTAAAAAGAGGTTCTTTCAGTATGCATACACTAAATAAGTCGAATCACAACATTTAAGTCTTTTCTAAAATGTAACTCACATTGGTAAGCCGTATGCCTTAATAGGGCACGTATGGTTTGATAAGGGGCGGCAGAATTTAAACTCTGCCGCCTACTTTCTTATGGTATAATTTAATAAATTGGAGGAAATTGATATGAATTCAGAATGGTCATTAGACATATTGTACAAGGGATTTGATGATCCTAAATTTAGTGAAGATCTAACATCTTTTGAAAAGAAGGCAAAAGAATTGGATGAACTTTCAAAGACTTTAAGTCATGAAAATGAAAAGAAAGATCTTCTTCAAATTGTTAAAGTATTAGAAGAGTTTGAATTATTAGAAAAACATTTGAGTTGCTTTGGATCTTTGAGTCAATCCACAAATACGGCGAATGCGAAAGCAGCAGCAGCCATTGATAAAGTAGCTACTATCGCAAGTACAGCCAGTAAGGCTATGGCAGTATTCTCTCGCTATATTGCGGATATGAAGGATTTAAATAGCTATTTAGATTGTCCAGAACTTTGTGAATACAAATATTTTTTAAATGATATTCACGAAAGCGGAAAATATTTGTTAAGTGAAGACGTAGAAGAGGCACTTGCCAAAATGAATATTTCTGCAGGTTCTGCTTGGGAGAAGCAACAAAGTCTACTCACAAGTTCATTGGAAGTAGAATATGATGGTAAAAAGTTACCTTTGGCATCGGTTCGTAATCTAGCGTATGATGCAGATAAAGAAGTTCGTAAAGCTGCCTATGAAGCTGAACTTAAAAGTTATGCACCTATTGCGGATGCAGTAAGTTTTTCTTTAAACAACATTAAACTACAAGTGATTACCGAAGCTAAAATGCGTGGCTATACAAGTCCAATGGATATGACGCTACACCAGTCTCATGTATCCCAAAAAACATTAGATGCACTTCTTAGTGCAATGCAGAAATACTTGCCAGTATTCCATAAGTATTTGAAAAGAAAAGCTGAAATGTTAGGGTATGAAAATGGCCTTCCATGGTATGAATTATTTGCGCCAATTGGAAAATCAGCTACGACAAGTTTTACTCCAGAAACTACAAAAGAATATTTGGTTAATCATTTTAGACCATTTTCTGATGACTTGGCCGATATGATGGAAGAAGCTTTTGACAATAACTGGATTGATTTTTATCCACATAAAGGAAAAGTTGGTGGAGCTTTCTGCTGCAATATGCCGTTTGTGAAACAATCACGCGTATTAACTAATTTTGATGGAGGACTTGGTGACGTAGTTACTTTGGCTCATGAACTTGGACATGCATATCATGGATTAAACATTGAAAGTCATAGACCATTAAATTGGGAGTATTCTATGCCAGTTGCAGAAACGGCAAGCACATTCAATGAAAATATCATTATGAATGCAGTGATTGATGAAACAGAGGATAAAGAAGTTAAACTAGGTTTGATTGAAAATCAGCTTCAAGACTTATGTCAGATCATCTGTGATATTTATTCTCGTTACTTATTTGAAAAAGCCGTATTTGACAGAAGAAGTGATGAGTTCTTATTCAAGGATCAGTTGAATGAAATTATGTTGGACGCACAAAAACAAGCTTATGGCGATGGACTTGATCCAAATTGTTTACATCCATATATGTGGGTTTGTAAATCACACTACTATTCTTCAGATCTAAGTTATTATAACTGGCCATATGCTTTTGGTGGATTGTTTGCGCGAGGCTTAGTTGTGAAATATCAAGAGATGGGTAAAGAAAAATTCGTTCCTAAATACAAAGAGATGTTACACACAACAACGGTTGCATCGGTAGAAGATACAGCTAAAGTATTGGGTGTTGATTTAACGGATGAAGCTTTCTGGATTTCTGCATTAGAAACCGCAAAATCAAGAATTGAAGAATTTATCGAATTGTCGAAATAATTACTTGGAAACAAGCAATTATTTCTGCAAAAGTTTACAAATGATGATATAATCTATTGCGTTCGAATTTTTTCAAGGAGAGATTTAATGAGTACAGAAATGTTGATGAAAAATAGAGAACGTTTTATTAAAAACGTAAACAGTAATGAGAATGGTGCAGCCGCCCTTTCTTTAAGATTATTTTGTTACGCTAGATTTATGGCAGTAAAAAACCCGTATGCAGAAACGCATGACTGGGTATATGAAAACGAATTGACAAGTGTCCAAGCCAATCAATATGTATTCCGCTTACTGGATGGAAGTACAGAAAGACCATCTATGGATATGTTGATTCGTAAATTAAAAAGTGTTCGTTTGGTTCGTGATAGTGAAATGAATGGTAGAAAAATTTATGTTATCAAGTTCACGGATATCGAAATGGAAGAATTGATGAACAAGAGCATTATTGATAAGCCAAGCGAAAAGTTATTAAAAGAAAAGAAGTCTTCTGTAAAGAAAGAAAGAGAAGAAGTAGTAAATTCATCTTGGAAGGACATCTTTTTGAAAAATAGTAAAGGTGAGAACTTACAGATGTTACGTTTCTGGTTCTATATTCAATATAATGCTGAAAAGAATGGCAAGAAATATGTTTCTAGAAGCCTAGCGTTAAGTGAAAGTGCAATTGAATATGTGTATAGGGGTATCCCTAAAAGAATGGAAGTTTTGCAGGATTTATTTGCACAAATGAAACAGATGAAGCTGGTTAAAGAAGATGTAGTTAAAAACGAAATAGTAGTTCGTCCAGCTAAACTAGAAGGCTTAGAAATCAAAAATTATATTAAGGATAAGCCTGTTGATTTAATGAGCTTTAATTACACGAATGTATAAGAAAACGACGAGATTTAGTTCTCGTCACAGACTGTTGACAAAGTGACT
>OAUS01001713.1_pt1 | contig 9915 bp, 9 predicted proteins | sample 1516801 | NCBI WGS metagenome assembly OAUS01 (sample SAMEA2580001, study PRJEB22360) | human gut metagenome | biome: human gut; feature: human-associated habitat; material: faeces | place: Denmark | collected 2008/2010
ACCTGATCAGTCCATCAATATCCGGCTGTGCAAATAATTCAGGAGCTGTTGCAGCGTTTACAGATCCGCCGTACTGAATGCGAATTGCTTCTGCTGTAGCTTCATCATAAACTTCAGCGATGCACTCACGGATTCCTTTGCAAACTTCCTGAGCCTGCTCTGTTGTAGCTGTTTTTCCTGTTCCGATTGCCCAGATTGGCTCATAAGCGATCACTGCAGTTTTTGCCTGATCAGCTGTTACATTCTGGAATCCAACTTTTACCTGCTGGCGAATGAAATCCATTGTTACGCCCTGTTCTCTCTGCTCCAGAGTCTCTCCACAGCACATGATCGGTGTAATACCGTGCTCAAATGCTTTCAGGACTTTTTTGTTGACATCTTCGTTTGTCTCACCGAAGTAATCTCTTCTCTCAGAATGTCCAAGTACAACGTATTTTACTCCTGCATCTACGAGCATAGCCGGAGAGATCTCTCCTGTGTAAGCTCCGCTCTCTTCGAAGTACATGTTTTCTGCTCCAACCTGGATGTTTGTTCCTTTTACGGCTTCTACAACCGGTACGATATCGATAGCCGGTACACAGAATACAACATCTACTTCTTCATTTGCTACCAGTGGTTTTAACTCTTCTACTAATGCAACTGCTTCGCTTGGAGTTTTGTTCATTTTCCAGTTTCCTGCAATAATTTTCTTTATTGACCTACTCTTCACTCTTTCCTGTACTGTTATGTACACTGTTTATTCCAAACTGCGCCTGCGGCTTGTTTTCACTAAGCTTTGCTTGTTTTCGCTAAGCTTCCTTTACGGGATGTTCTCCTTACTAGGCTCGAAAATACCTCGCCAAGTGCGGAGAACTAAGTAAACGCTAAGCTTTTTACTTATCGTTAGCTGCTGCTACTCCCGGGAGTTCTTTTCCTTCAAGGAATTCCAGAGATGCTCCACCACCTGTAGAGATGTGTGTCATCTTGTCTCCGTATCCTAACTGGTTTACAGCTGCTGCGGAATCTCCACCACCGATGATTGTCACAGCATCTGTCTCAGAAAGTGCTTTTGCAACTGTTTCTGTTCCGTTTGCAAAGTTTGGCATTTCGAAACATCCCATTGGTCCGTTCCATACAACTGTTTTTGCAGATTTTACTGCTTCAGCATATAATTTTGCTGTCTCAGGTCCGATATCCAGCCCCATCCATCCTTCTGGGATTTCATTCTGAGGAACAACCTTGATGTTTGCATCATTAGAGAATTCATCTGCTGCAACAGCATCTACAGGAAGGAGTAATTTTACACCTTTTTCTTTTGCTTTTTCAATCATATCCAGTGCGTACTGTAAGTAATCTTCTTCCAGAAGAGATTTTCCGACATTTCCACCCTGAGCTTTTGTAAATGTGAAGCACATTCCACCACCGATGATCAGTGTATCTACTTTTTCAAGCAGGTTGTTGATTACAGAAATCTTGCTGGAAACTTTAGATCCTCCAAGGATTGCAACGAATGGTCTCTCCGGATTTTCTACTGCGTTTCCAAGGAAGTCGATTTCTTTCTGCATTAAGTATCCGACAACTGCTGTGTCTACGAACTGTGTCACACCAACGTTAGAGCAGTGTGCTCTGTGAGCTGTTCCGAATGCATCGTTTACGAACACATCACATAAAGAAGCCAGTTCTTTGGAGAATGCTTCTCCGTTCTTTGTCTCTTCTGCTCTGTAACGTGTATTCTCAAGAAGTACGATATCTCCATCGTTCATTGCTGCCACTGCTGCTTTTGCATTCTCGCCTACTACTTCAGCATCTGCTGCAAATTTTACTTCCTGTCCGAGAAGTTCTGACAATCTTACTGCTACCGGTGCAAGAGATAATTCCGGTTTTGGCTCTCCCTTCGGTTTTCCAAAGTGTGAGCAAAGGATTACTTTTCCTCCGTCTGCAACTAATTTTTTAATTGTTGGAAGAGCTGCTACCAGACGGTTTTCGTCTGTGATCTTACCATCGATCAACGGCACGTTAAAGTCACATCTTACAAGCACTCTTTTTCCTTTTACATTGATATCATCTACTGATTTTTTGTTAAGCATTTTGATTACCTCCCTGTGTTTATTTTCTGTCAGACAAAAAGGGTCCGGTCCAAATAAGACCGGACCCTTTGTGAGCCTATTTTTCAAAAATATAATCTAACTGATTAAATTTTTCTATATTTCGACTTACAGTAATGTTCCGAAGTGTTTGATTGTTCTTACCATCTGGCTTGTGTAAGAGTTTTCGTTGTCATACCAAGAAACAACCTGTACTTCTGTTGTTCCATTGTCTAATGGAAGAGCCATTGTCTGTGTAGCATCGAATAAAGATCCAAATCTCATTCCTACGATATCGCTGGATACGATCTCATCTGTGTTGTATCCGAAAGATTCGTTAGATGCTGCTTTCATAGCTTCGTTGATCTGATCAACTGTTACGTTTCCTTCAACTACTGCTGTAAGGATTGTTGTAGATCCTGTTGGTGTTGGAACACGCTGAGCAGATCCGATGAGTTTTCCGTTCAGTTCTGGGATAACCAGACCGATTGCTTTTGCTGCACCTGTGCTGTTTGGAACGATGTTGCAAGCTGCTGCACGAGATCTTCTTAAGTCACCTTTTCTCTGTGGTCCGTCAAGTGTCATCTGATCTCCTGTGTAAGCGTGGATTGTGCACATGATACCAGATTTAACTGCTGCAAGGTCGTTCAGAGCTTTTGCCATTGGAGCCAAGCAGTTTGTTGTACAAGAAGCTGCAGAAATGATGTGATCATCTTTTGTCAGCTGCTCGTGGTTTACATTGTATACGATTGTTGGAAGATCGTTTCCTGCTGGAGCAGAGATAACTACTTTCTTAGCACCTGCATCGATGTGTGCCTGAGCTTTTGCTTTAGATGTGTAGAATCCTGTACACTCCAGAACTACGTCTACGCCGATTTCTCCCCATGGAAGTTCTTTAGCGTCAGCTTTTGCATAGATTTTGATTTCTTTTCCGTCTACTGTGATAGAATCTTCACCAGCTTCTACTTTGTCAGCCAGTTCATATTTTCCCTGTGTAGAGTCATATTTCAACAGGTGTGCTAACATTTTTGGAGATGTTAAGTCGTTGATTGCAACTACTTCATATCCTTCTGCTCCGAACATCTGTCTGAATGCAAGACGTCCAATACGTCCAAATCCATTAATCGCTACTTTTACTGCCATGATTAATTCCTCCTAAAGTTTAAAAAAATTGTTGCTGCTTTGCAGCTGTTTATTGTAAATCTCCAACCAAGTAATTACTTTGTTAAAGATTCATCAACTACGGTTATTGTACTAAAATGAAAACAAAAATTCAACCCTAAAATATATTTTTATAGAAGTTGTTTAAAAATAGGTTTTCTGTCCTGAAATTCTGTATAATATTTAAAGCCGCACGCCTTCAAAACGTCTGCTGCTTTCTGAAAATCATAAGCCACATGCTCGGGCTTATGCGCATCAGATCCTACTGTGATGATTTCCCCGCCCAGTTCTTTATACCGGCAGAGAATTTCCGGATGGGGGTGGCAGAATGCAAGGCCGTATTTCCATCCGGCCGTATTCAGCTCGATTCCTTTTCCCATTGCAATCACTTTTTTCAGGATTTCATCAATCTCCTGTGCATATTTTTTGTAAGAATACTGCCTGGCCTGACACTTTCCATAACGTACCACATAATCCAGATGACCAAGCGTCTGGAAATTGTGGAAGAACCGGATAATCCAGATGACCCAGCACATCAAAACTGCTGACTGCATCCAGATTTTCCAGGGTAGCCAGAAAAGTCTCTTTGTAAACTTCTTCATCAGACCGTCCCTCAAAAATCTCTCCGTAATAGGGATCCATCCCATGCACCACATGAACTGAACCGATCACAAAATCAAACGGATACTGATTCGTCAGTTCTTCATAAAATCCCGCAAGATGAGGCTGCAGCCCCAGCTCAATCCCTCTCCGGATCTGAATTTTCTCCGCATATGCCTCTTTCCACTCTGCCAGCTTCGGAAAATACTCATCCAGATCCACCAGAAATGCCTCTGCACCGGTATCTTCATGAAACGGATAATCTTTGTCAATATGATCGGTAATACAAATGGACTGCAATCCTTTTTTGAGCGCACTCTCGATCATATCCCGGATATCTGCATCACTGTCCGTGGAAAATCTTGTATGCATATGAGAATCACTTGTTATCATTGAATCGTTCCTCCGCCGAGCACATACTCTCCATCATAAAATACAACAGCCTGTCCGGGAGTGACCGCTCTTTGTGGTTCATCAAAGGTACACAGTACTTCATCCTCTCCCGTCTTCTCTATTGTACACCAGGCGCCTTTGTGGTTATAGCGTATTTTGGTAAATACATGTAAAGGCTCGGTTAAATCTTCCACTGCCATAAAATTCAGATTTCTGGCTCGAAGCTGTGTAGTCATGGATTCTTCTTTTGTCCCGATCACAACTTCATTGGTTTCCGGACGGATCTCCAAAACAAATGCGGGATATCCAAGTGCCAGACCCAGACCTTTTCTCTGCCCTACCGTATAATGGGTAATCCCTTTATGCCGTCCAAGCACCGTACCGTCTGTGAGCACGAAATTTCCTTCCGGAACTTTCACCCCTGCCTCTTCTTCAATATAAGCGGCATAGTCGCCATCCGGCACAAAGCAGATATCCTGGCTGTCCGGTTTGTTGGCAATCCTGAGATTGATCTTTTCTGCAATGGCACGTACCTCGTCTTTTGTGTATTTCCCCACCGGCATCAAAGTCCTTTTCAGCTGTTCCTGTGTCAGATTATACAATGCATAAGTCTGATCTTTTGCAAGCGTAGCAGAGCGCCGAAGAGTATATCTTCCGTTTTCCAGCTGTACCACTCTTGCATAATGTCCCGTCGCAATATACTCTGCACCGATCGAGAGACTTCTTTGTAAAAGAGATTCCCACTTTACATACCGGTTACAGGCAATACAGGGATTGGGCGTTCTTCCATTCTGATATTCTTCCACAAAATAGTCGATCACATTTTCCTTGAACTCTTTTTTAAAATTCATCACATAGTATGGAATTTCCAGTGCAGCTGCCACTCTTCTTGCATCATCTACCGCACTGAGTCCGCAGCAGCCTCCGTTTTCCTCCTGAGCGGCCTGTTCTTCGTCCTGCCAGATCTGCATGGTCACTCCGATCACGTCATACCCCTGCTCTTTTAAAAGGTATGCCGCTACGGAAGAATCCACCCCTCCGGACATTCCAACAACAACTTTACTCATTTTAGTATTCCTCTTCTTCCTCTTCCTCGCCTTCGTGGATATCAGATTTCGGCTTTTCCAGCCCCTCGATCTTAATATGATGCTTCTCCGCGTAATCCCAGAGCGCCGCATGAATTGCCTCTTCTGCAAGAAGAGAACAGTGTACCTTTACCGGCGGAAGTCCGTCCAGAGCCTCCATAACCGCCTTGTTCGTCACCTGCAGCGCCTCATAAATACTTTTTCCTTTGACCAGTTCTGTTGCCATACTGCTTGTAGCAACCGCAGCTCCACATCCAAATGTTTTAAATTTTACATCCCGAATGATCTGATTCTCATCGATGTCCAGATAAATTCTCATAATATCCCCACATTTGGCATTTCCAACGGTTCCCACACCGCTTGCATTCTCAATTTCTCCTACGTTTCTTGGATTTTGGAAGTGATCCATTACTTTTTCTGTATACATATCAATACTCCTTTTTATTATGCATTCTGTTTTTTGATAAAGTCTTCATATAATGGTGACATACTTCTTAAGTTTGCCACGATCTCTTTGAGTGTATCTACGGTATAATCCAGATCTTCTCTGGTCGTCTCTTCTCCCAGTGTCATGCGCAGAGAACCATGTGCGATTTCGTGCGGCAGTCCGATCGCCAGCAATACATGCGACGGATCCAGAGACCCTGATGTGCAGGCAGAACCACTGGATGCACAGATTCCCTTCATATCCAGCATGATCAAAAGAGATTCTCCCTCGATAAACCGGAAACTGAAGTTTACATTATTCGGAAGCCGGTTCGTGCGGTCTCCGTTTAAGCGGCAGTATGGAATTTCTGTCTCAATCCGCTCGATCAGGTAATCTCTGAGTTTTCGCTCTTTTGCGGTTCTTGTTTCCATTGTCCGCATCGCACGCTCCACAGCTGCCCCCATTCCAACAATACCAGGCACGTTTTCTGTTCCGGCACGGCGCTTTCTCTCCTGTGCACCTCCGTGTACAAAGGATCGGATCTTGACTCCTTTGCGGATATATAAAAATCCGATTCCTTTCGGTCCGTTGAGCTTATGTCCGCTTGCGCTGAGCATATCAATATGACAGGCATCCACATCAATCGGTATCTGGCCAAATGCCTGTACTGCATCTGTATGGAACAAAATCTTGTGTTCCTGTGCAATCTCTCCAATTTCTCGGATCGGCTGGATCGTTCCGATCTCATTATTTGCAAACATCACAGAAATAAGGATCGTATCCGGACGAATTGCTTTTTTCAGTTCATCAAGCTTTACGACACCGTTCTCGTCCACATCTAGATATGTGATCTCAAATCCACGCTGTTTTTCCAGATACTCACATGTATGCAGGATTGCATGGTGCTCGATTTTTGTCGTGATGATATGTTTTCCTTTCTTCTCATACGCTTCGGCAGTCGCTTTCAGTGCCCAATTGTCAGACTCGGACCCCCCTGCCGTAAAATAGATTTCGTTAGCCTGTGCGCCAAGTGCCTGCGCAATAATCTCTCTTTGTCTGCTCACCACTTCCTTATTTCCGGAAGCAAAACTATACACACTGGATGGATTGCCATAGTGCTCTGTAAAGTACGGAATCATTGCATCTACTACTTCCGGTGCAGTTTTCGTTGTTGCCGCATTGTCTAAATAAATCAGTCTGCTCATGTTCTTTCTCCTTTTGTTTATTTTCTGCAGTCTCTATTGGAAACACACGTCTGGTCGGCCTTGCTCTCCTTGAGATTCTCGCCCACTTCTACGAGTGCTTTTAAATTCATCTCATCTACGGTCTGATTGATACTGTCATTGATTCGCTGCCACACATACTTTGTCACACAGTTATCTGCTGCCTGGCAGCCGCCCTCTAAGAGAAACCCGGAACATTCTACCGGATTGAGATCTCCTTCCAGCGCACGGAGTACCTCCCCCACCGAAACTTCTTCCAGTTCCTTTGCAAGGACATATCCCCCCTGTGCTCCGCGGATGCTCTGGATGATACCTGCCTTTTTTAATTTTGACATCAGCTGCTCCAGATACCGCTCCGAAATTTCCTGTCTTTCCGCAATACTTGTGATCGATACAGGTCCTTCCCCGCCGTGCTGTGCAAGATCAATCAGTGCGCGCAGTCCGTATCTTCCTTTTGTAGATAATTTCACGCTCTCACCTTCTTGCTGATTCGCTTATTTTCCAATCCCTATTGTTTTACTAGGATTTCCTCTTGTAGAATACCATTGCCGTTTTGTTCTGTCAAGGCAAAATACCGAATATGTTATTAAAAACACTTCTTTCCAGGTGAATTTATGTCTGCCAGAAAAACAATTTTACAAGGAACCCTGATCCTGACTGCCGTGGGATTTCTGTGTCGGTTCATGGGATTTTTTTACCGTATCTTTTTAAGCCACACATTCGGAGAAGAAAATGTCGGCCTATACCAGCTTACTTTTCCGGTATTTGCTCTCTGCATCTCATTTACATCCGCAGGATTAGAGACCGCCATTTCCAGAACCGTAGCCAGAAAACAATCCCTCCATCAACCCAGGGAAGCCTCTGAGACACTTTGTCTCGGACTTTTTATTTCATGCCTGCTCTCTGTGATCACGATGATCATCCTGCAAAAAAACGCAGCCGATCTCTCGACTGCGCTGCTCGGCGATCCACGTTGTGAAGAGATCCTGATTCTCTTATCTTACGCTTTGCCGCTTTCTTCTATTCATGGTTGTATCATGGAGTACTGCTATGGTTTAAAACAGACACAGATACCTGCCGTTTCACAGTTGATCGAGCAGACTGCCAGGATCTTATCTGTTTTCTGCCTGTACCGCTTCGCGATACGAAACGGACTTCATGCGGACATTTCCATCGCAGCTGCGGGAATTGCATTCGGAGAACTGTTTTCTACCTTTTATTCTGTCAGAGGACTTCAAAAGAGCCGATCTGATATTTTCCGCCCGGGATTTTCTTTCTCTTCTATAAGACTCCGCTTCCGGGAACTTGTCCCCTTGTCCCTGCCGCTTACTGCCAACCGGGTACTGCTTGGCCTGCTCCAGGGAATTGAAGCTGTTTCGATCCCCGGCTGTCTGAAACTTTATAATCACAGCACTTCCGAAGCATTGAGTACCTATGGCGTTCTGACTGGAATGGCACTTCCCTGTATTCTATTCCCGTCCGCCATCACCAATTCTGTTTCTATCATGCTGATGCCGACAGTTGCCGAGCTTCAGGTCAAAGACCAGGCATCCGGCATCAGAAAACTGCTGCAAAAAGTACTTGGCTCCTGTTTTCTCATGGGATTGTTCTGCTGTCTGTTTTTCCTGTTCTTCGGACAGTTGATCGGTCAATTTTTGTTTGCCAGTGATCTGGCCGGCAATTTTATCATCACACTGGCGTGGATCTGTCCTTTTCTGTATGTAAATGGTTCTCTGCTGAGTGTCCTGAACGGATTTGGCAAAACAACAACCTCTTTTACGATCAACATGGTCGGGCTTGCCATCCGCATCGGAAGTGTGTTTTTCGCAATTCCCGTTTTCGGTATCCAGGGATATTTATGGGGCTTATTGATCAGCCAGCTTGCAGTCAGCATCTGCTGCAGTGTTGTCTTAAAACATCTCATCTCTGCTTAAAGGGTTTTCAAAAATGCGCCGACCAAAACCGGATTTACATACAGTTCTAACACGATACCAACTAAAAGAAGACCTCCGGAAACCAGACTTTTCTGTATATTCCACTGCATACGCGGGTAGCAGTACGCATACCACACCACGATCAGATACGCTGGAATATAACATAAAAACTGGGGGAGCATTCCTGCAATGCACAGGATGCTCCCTTTTACTCCCATCCCGAGAACTGCCATAGAAAACAGAAGTCCGGCAGAAAAGCCCGTCCAAATCAAGAACAGAATAACTGCCGCTTTTCTGAATTTTGTAAAAGCAGATCCCAGCAGCACTAAAAACGGCAAAAGACGGACCTGCAGCAAATACCAGATATACTCTCCCGTCAGAATATCTGCCGCCCGGTATTGTTTCAAAAAATATTCGCTGAAAATCCCTGCCCCCGCTGCAAACTGCTCCGCTTCCAGATTGACATATAAAATTCCCAATAAAAATCCCGGCATAAAAAGAGCCAGTAGCTGCCTCTTTACATGAAACATCTTCAATGGTTTTTCTCCTTTTCCTTTCGATATTTCATTATATGCCGGGACTTTTTATTTATTCAGTTTTTCGATACTTCGTCTCATATGCCAGAAGAGCGGCAATGGTCTTGGAATCTTCTATCTCACCGGAAAAAATCTTTTCTTTTAACTCCTCCAGTGTGTATGCCTTTAAATCTATAAACTCATCTTCATCCAGATGCTGTCTGGAGGGAATCAGATCTCTTGCTACAAAAACCTCAATTCGTTCATTGCAAAAAGCCACTGTTGTCCGCAATGTGATCAGCCATTCCAGATTCTCACTGCGAAATCCAGTCTCTTCCTCCAACTCTCTGCCTGCACATACAATTCCCGGCTCATCTGCCGCATCCAGCGCGCCTGCCGGAACCTCCAGTGTATAACGTTCCAGTGCATTTCGATATTGGCGCACCATCAGAATTTTTCCATCTTCTGTTACAGGAACAACCGCTGCAGCCCCTTTATGACTGATAAAATCCCA
>OAUS01001728.1_pt1 | contig 9843 bp, 10 predicted proteins | sample 1516801 | NCBI WGS metagenome assembly OAUS01 (sample SAMEA2580001, study PRJEB22360) | human gut metagenome | biome: human gut; feature: human-associated habitat; material: faeces | place: Denmark | collected 2008/2010
TAATTCGGGATAAGTTCAATGGGAGGGGCGATAATTTTATCCCTCTACCCTATTATACTTTGACTATATTGAGTGTAAATTTTGTTTATGTATATAAATCCTAGTTAATTTTTTTGCATTTTTGATATTAGATAAGTGCTATTCAAAAATAACTTAAAAATCGAATATACAAAAAAATGTATAAAGCTATTGACTTAAGATAAGCAACGTTATATACTAGGGTTACACAGAAAATACAATATACTGTATATTGGAAAGGAGAAAAATGTTAAAACAAAGAATTGAAATTTTGAAAACATCAGGAGTTATCGATGAAGATGTTGCTTTGTTTGTAAACGATATTATTGATGAGTTTTCATCAAAAAATTTTAATGAAGGCAAAATGGAGACGTTTACAACTCATTTAGCTATGTCTACAGAGAGAATTAAAAAGAATGAACCTGTAGAAGATTTAGATGATGTAATTTGGATGCATGTAAAGAATAACGAGAATTTTGAACAATCTAAAAAAATGTTCGAATATTTAAAATTAAAATCTCCTGTACCAATTCCAAATTCAGAAAAAAAGTTTATATTAATGCATATTTGCAATTTATTACAAGGCTAGGGGGAATGAGTTATGTTGAAAATTGTAGTAGGTGGCCAAATAAATAAGAAAGAAATTTTTGATTATATTCAAAACTATTATGGAACAGAAAATGTAAAGTTAGAAATTAAAAATGATTTAGACGCTGTTATGGCAATGCAATCTGGCCAGTTTGATTATTATATTGGAGCTTGTAATACAGGTGGTGGCGGTGCGTTAGCAATGGCGATTGCGTTATTGGGCGTTACAAAATGTAAAACAATTTCTATGCCAGGAAAGATTTTGCCAGATGAAGAAATTAAGAAAGCTGTAGACGACGGCATTGTGGCATTTGGATTTACTGCATCACATGTGGAACAAGTGCTTCCAGTTCTTTTGGATGCAATTGATCATAAAAACGAATATTAGACTAAAGGAGGAGAGAGAAAAATGAAATATTTAGTCTTAGCTGCGATTGGTGCATTGGCATCAATTTTAGCAAACAAAAGTATTGCTGTATTCAACGACGGTTTCCGTCCAATTGTTCCACAGTATTTGGACGGAGGAATGTCAAGAAAAGATTTGGCTGCAATGTCATTTGCAATTAGTTTTGGTTTAGTCATTGGGTTTGGTATTCCAACAAGTATTGCTGCATCGATTATTTTGATTCATAGTGTTTTACTAACAACTGATATCATTGGTACATGGTGCCCTGATACTAAAACAGGAACTATTCTTGCTGGAGTAATTGGAGCTCTTTATGGTGTTGGCATTCTTGCTGGTTTAGAGTTGATTGTTAACTTATTTGCACTATTACCGTTTAACTTCTTAAGTAATTTAGGATCTGTATCTACCTATGTAGTCGCAGCATTCGCATGTTTTCCAGCAGTTGCTGTTGGATATCAACATGGATTCAAAAATGGCGCTATCTCAGGAATTATTACATTAATTGTTTATGTATTAACAGTAAAATTTGGACAATTATCAATGGGATCGTCAACAATTACATTGAATGCGTTTGGTGTGGCAATGTTAGCTGGTATGATTTGTATGTTGGTATTTGCTAGTAAGGTTAAGGGAGATGGAAACTCAAACTCAACATTGGTTTCTACCTTCTCTACAAAAGTTTCAAGAATTCGTTCTAACTGGTGGTTATTCGCAATCATGGGTGCTTTGATTGCTGCTGCAACATCAATGGGAATTGTTGCTGGTGACCCTGCTTCTTTAGCATTAGTAGCCGATTCACAATGGAGTAATGCTACAGTTGTTGCATTAGCTAGAGCTATCGGCTTTGTTCCATTAGTATTCACTACTGGTATTGTAACTGGTGTTTATGCTCCAGCGGGATGTACATTTGTATTTGTTATTGGTTTGGCATTCCATGGTAATCCATTACTTGCAGCTGTACTTGGAGCTGTAGTTATGGTTTGTGAACTTGCATTGATTAATGTCTTCGCAAAAGGTATGGATAAATTCCCAGGTATGAAAGACATGGGTGAACATATTCGTACTTCTATGAATAAAGTATTGGAAGTTGCATTACTAGTCGGTGGTGTTGTAGCAGCAGAAGCAATGGCAGCTCAATTTAACGGAATTACAGGAAGTGGAGCATTGTTTGTTGTTGCATGTATTCTTTTGAACAGAATTTCAAAGAAGCCTGTTGTTGAAATGGCAGTTGGTCCAGTTGCATGTATCGTTTATGGTGTGTTGCTAAACGTATTACTTGTATGTAACTTAATTACTCTTGCAGCTGCAGCTTAAATTAAATCGAGTTTATAAAGAGGCAGTCGACATTTGACTGTCTCTTCCTTTAACGGAGGAAAAGAAATGAATAATACGGATAAGCATTTAATAGCTTGTAATGATCCATTTCATTCAGTTGTATCAAGCTTTGATGTGGTAAATGGTATGGATACGTATTTGCTAGGTGTTAAAAATGATAATCATATACCGTCATCTTTTGTAAGACGTCTTGAAAAAACAGGAAAATATGCATTACATACGATTGATCATATGTCTGCTTCAGGCAGAGCTATCGATTTACAACTTGTAAATCCATTAACTGGTAGATGGATGACAGGCTCATCTAGTGGAACGGCAGTGAATGTTTTTTTGGGGATTAATGATGTAGGCATTGGAACTGATGGAGGAGGCTCTGTACTGGCTCCTGCAATGTCTTTAAATTTGTTTTCTTTCATGAGTCCAATTTTAGAAAATGAACATATGATTCAGTTCAATAAAACATCTACTGATGGTATAGTTTTCCATCCTTCTTTAGGTTTTATCACATCAAAAAAAAGCGTATTAGAAGAAATCATTAGAGATTGTTTCGAACTGCCGGAATATACAAAAAATTTAAAGATTGCAGTTTCTACAGAGGATACACATGCTTATCCATTTGTTACTGAGGCAATAAAATATCCAGATATTTATGGAAATAGACAGATTGGAATTGAGTTTTTAACAAAGGCTTTAGAACAATATGATGTTGTAATTTCCTTTGAAGGACCAGTGGATCTGGTCCAATATGGCGATACAGTATATGGACATTTTGATAAGAAAACTCAAAATATGCAAAGACAATCAGGAAAAGGATTATTGCGAGTTGTAAATATGGTATCTGCCACGGCCATAACAATTCCATCAGACAAATTAGGTTTTGGATTTGTGCTCATCACAAAAAGTAAATTAGAAAATATTGCAGGATTAATAGTAATAATGAACGAAATACCATGGGAAGAAGATATACTTGTCAAGGATTATTTTCGTAATATACAAACATGGACTAGGAAAGGATTCGGATTTTAGCTTTATGAAACTTGAAAATATAACACTATCTCACGAACACCCAAGAATTGATTTATCTGCTGGGAAAAATGATTCTGACTGTTTGTTGAGTATGTATGATGACGCATTAGATGAATTAAAAGATATTCATGCTAAGGGCGTTACAAGAATTGTGGATTGCAGTAATCATGGAATTGGAGCTGATTGGTCAAAGAATGAATTGATTGAAAAAGAAACGGGTATTAAAATTGTGCGATCAACTGGTTTCTATAAAGATCCGTTCTTACCTGAATATGTACCAACTTCAACTGTTGAAGACTTGTGTAATATTATGCGTAAAGACATTTCAAATGGGGCCCAAGTCATTGGAGAAATTGGTACATCTAAAGGTGTGTGGACGGAAAATGAGCATAAAGTGTTTGAAGCAGCAGCTATCGTACAAAAAGAAACTAATGCTGTTGTAATTACGCACACAAGTTTGGGTACATTGATTAAAGAACAAATCGATTTTTTCGTTTCTAAAAATATCAATATGCGTAAAGTAATTATTTCACATGTAGCTCTTTCAAACGATTTGGACGCAATACGATACGCCTTAGATAAAGGAGCAAATGTCGCATTTGACACAATTGGTAAAGTTAAGTATTTGCCTGAAGAAACACGAATATCTTTTATTAAAACATTGGTTAACGAGGGCTATACAAAGCAATTGTTAATGTCCATGGACATCACACGAAAGAGCCATTTAAAGAAGAATGGTGGTGTTGGATATGCATATGTGCTCGATGTATTTATTCCTTTATTGTTGAAAAATGGAGTAAAAGAAGAGGATATTAATCAAATAATAACACAGAATTTTAACGATATATTGGAGGCATGAAAATGAAAACTTATCCATTACATAGTATTACTATTGAACAGGCAGAACAAAAACAATTTCATTTAATAGATTGTATAATGAAACATTTTGATGGCAACCAATCCATTAATTTGGGTGATTTGGGATGTGTAAGAGAGCTCAATAAACCCAAAACGACAGCTAAAGCAGAGAAAGTTATTGCTGATTTTTTTGGTGCTGAAGCATGTGAATTAGTAACTGGAGCTGGAACGGGTGCTATTCGATGGGCCATGGTGGCTTCTATGAAACCAGGGTCAAATGTCTTAGTACATACGGCTCCAATCTATCCAACAAGTGAAGTAACAATGCAAGGATTAAATCTAAATATTATTCGAGCAGACTTTAATGACAAAGAAGATATTATTAAAGTCATGAATGATAATCAGATTGATGGTGCATTAGTACAGCATACAAGACAAGTACCTACAGATTCTTATAGCTTAGATGAAGTTATTCAGACTATCAAATCTGTAAAAGATGTTCCAATTATTATTGATGATAATTATGCAGTTATGAAAGTCGAAAAAATTGGTGTGGAATGTGGCGCAGACATTTCAGCATTTTCTGCTTTTAAGCTTCAAGGACCAGAAGGCGTAGGTATTATTGTAGGTAAAAAAGATATTATTGATGCAGTCGATAAAATGAACTATTCAGGTGGTTCAAAAGTACAGGGCTGGCAAGCAATGGAAGTATTGCGAGGATTAACTTATGCTCCTGTATCACTTGCTGTTCAAGCTGAACAGAATGAAAAATTAGTTAAAGAATTAAATAGCGATGCAATTCCCGAAATTAAGGAAGCTTTTTTAGCAAATTCACAGTCTAAAGTTTTATTGGTTGAATTTAATGAAGATATTGCTGAAGACGTATTGAAAAACGCTGAAAAGCTTGGAGCACTTCCAAATCCGGTCGGAGCAGAATCTAAATATGAATTGGTTCCTATGTTCTATAAGGTGAGTGGAACATTTTTAAAAATGGATCCAACTTTGATTAAACGAATGATTCGAATAAATCCAAATCGTGGAGGAGCTGAAACGATACTTCGAATTTTAAAAGAGAGCATAAGGATGGCGAAATCATGTTCTTAAATAAAACATTAGAATTGAATTCAAGATTGATTGAGACGGCTGTTCAACTTCACCAGACAGGAAAAGTATTACCGGATACATATTTGGTGGATATTGATCAATTATTGTATAACGCAAAATCTATTCTTAATGAAGCAAATAAACAACATATTGAATTGTACTATATGTTAAAACAAGTGGGAAGAAACCCATATATTGCAAAGGAATTAGAAAATATCGGATATGCTGGCGCAGTAGTCGTAGATTGGAAGGAAGCTGATGTGGCTATTAAAAATGGTTTGCACATTAGTCATGCGGGTCATTTAGTACAAATGCCATCAGGTTTTGTAAAAAAAATAATATCTTATGGTTGTGATTATATGACGATTTACTCGATTGAAAAATTGAAAGAAATTGATAGAGTTGCCAAAGAGGTTAATAAAGTTCAAAAAATCATGGTTCGTGTTATAGGAGATGGCGATCTTATTTATAGTGGACAAACAGCTGGATTTTATCTAGATGAATTGAAGAATTTGGTTTGTGAAGCAAGGCGATTAACGAATGTAGAACTTTGTGGTGTAGACTCTTTCCCATGCTTCTTATATGATGAAAAGACACAGGATATTGAACCACAAAATAATTTAAATACAGTTTTAAAGGCCAAAAAGATTTTAGAAGAACTTGGATGTCATATTGAAAATGTAAATGCTCCATCAACAACATCAGTTCGTACTTTACAAAAGATGAATGGGTATGGCATTACAAGTGCAGAACCAGGTCATGGATTAAGTGGAACTACACCTTTACATGCCGTAAAGGATTGTGTAGAAAAACCATGTGTATTGTATTTAAGTGAAGTATCTCATAACTTGAATAATAAATCTTATGCGTACGGAGGTGGCTATTATAGACGTGGACACTTAAAAAATGCATTTGTTGGAAAAGAAATAAATCATTTAAATAAAGTGATAGTAAATCCACCTGCATTAGATAGTATTGACTATCATTTTGAATTGTCAGAACCTGCAGAGATAGGAGCGTCTGTAATTATGGCATATAGATTTCAAGTATTTGTGACACGAAGCGATGTTTGCTTAATTAAAGGTATTCATGAAAATAAACCAAAAATTATTGGCTTATATAATAGTCTAGGAGATGAAATAACAAGATGAAAAAAAGATTTATTATCATTGTTTTAGATGGTTTTGGAATTGGAGCTATGCCAGATGCAGCAGTAGTTAGACCGGGTGATGAGAAGGCGAATACATTGCGTAGTATATTAGAAGATTATCCGGATCTAAAACTTCCAACACTAGAAAAATTAGGCTTGATGAATGCATATGGACATGAAAGTAAGCTAATGAAGTTTTCGGAAAATGCTAATTTTGGGAAAAGTGAGCTAATGCATTTTGGTGCCGATACTTTTATGGGACATCAAGAAATTATGGGTACACTTCCTAAAAAACCAACGGTAGATCCATTTCAAACCCATGTGGATGCCGTTGTTAAAATATTAATGGATCATGGGCATAAAGTGGATATTGTAAACCGTAATGGTTTAAAATATGTGGTATGTGATGATTATGTTACGATAGCCGATAATTTAGAGGCGGATTTAGGCATGTGCTACAATGTAACAGCACCATTAGACTATATTTCATTTGAAAAAGAATGTGAAATTGCAGAATTAGTTCGTAAAGTTGTAACAGTAGGTAGAGTTATAGTCTTTGGTGGCTCAGGAAATACCATGCAAGACTTATATAATGCTGAAGAAATAAGAAATGATAAATTTATTGGTATTGCAAGTGCAAAATCTAAAAGTTATGAAAAAGACTATCACTGTAGACATTTAGGGTATGGAGTAGATAAAAATGTTCAAGCACCGACAATCTTAACCAATGCAGGTATTCCTGTAACTTTAATTGGAAAGGTAGCTGATATTGTTGCGAATGATGGTGGCACAAGTATTTCCTGTGTTCCAACAGCAGAATGCATGCAATTGACTATTGATGCAATCAAAAAAATGGATAAGGGCTTCATCTGTACGAACGTACAAGAAACAGATTTAGCAGGCCATTCTCAAAGTACATCTCGTTATAAAGAAGTATTAGAACAAGCTGATGCAGGATTAGCAAAAATTTTGCCTTTACTAAATGAAGAGGATATCTTGATTGTTCAAGCCGATCATGGAAATGATCCGAAAATTGGATCTAGTCGTCATACTCGTGAGTGTGTTCCTTTGTTGATTTATCGTAAAGGATTGAAAAGAGCAAATATTGGAATTAGAAAGACCATGTCTGATAATGGAGCAACATGTTGTGATTATTTTGATGTTGCAGCTCCAGAAAATGGTACATCTTACTTGAATAAATTAAAATAATCTGTAAATTTTTATAAAAATAAGACCGATATTCAAAAGTTTTAAATTGAATATCGGTCTACTTTTTCAGACTTAAAAAAGAAGCATATTACATTAATAATTATAGTTCTTAAAATATCTTATCTTCAAGCATTTGTTCGATGATTGTAAATACAGTCTGTTCCATTCTTCCATCATACAACATTCTGTGTTTGGCACCTTCAATATATATTAATCGTTTCTTTTGGACCGGAATTTTTTTATAGGCATGAGTAGAACTTGATGGAGCGATCACTTCATCACTTGTTCCATGCAACATAAGGATTGGACATTCAATTTGTGAAATAGATTCTTTATATTGAGAAACAATTTTTGTGAAGGCTTGGTATTGCTTTGAACTTGGACCTTTCTTTTCTTTATCCGATTTTTTAAATAAGCCTGTTACTTTTTTGATGTCAAGATATTCAAAGGCCGGTGCACAAAGGATTAAGGATTGCACTTTATAAATGCTAGCCAAATAACTGGCGATTACACCTCCCATGGAGAATCCAATTAGAATGACATTGGGATTTTCTTTAATGGCAAGACTTAATTTGGCTTCACATCTTTGCACCCAATCTTTGTAGTTGGCATCATTTGGATTGTTTAAATCATACATATCAAATTGAATCACTTCATATTTTTTAGCCTTTAAATAGCTCGCTAATGGATCGAATTCATGACTTAGATTTCTTCCAAATCCATGGATTGTTACTATTATAGGTTTCTTTCTTCGATTAAATAAAGACATTCGCATCACCTCGTTGTATAATTATTATAACATCTATTGAAAGGAAGGTCACATGTATCATGAAGGCAACTTTACTGATTAAAAATATTGAAAATTTATATACATGTGATAAGAATTTTACAATCTTACATCATGCCTTTATTGCATGTCACCATGATAAGATTATTGAAATCAATACGGGTTCTTATAAAGAATGGCTAGATCCTGCAACACGAGTGATTGATGCGCAAGGTGAATGTGTTGTACCAGCTTTTATTGATTGTCAATTTAAAAGTTTTACACACGTACGTTTGGGTGATCAACTAAGACAAGATATCAATGCGTTATATGCGATGCGTCAAAATGGAATCTTAACTTTGATTTGTGACAATCCGAATTCGCAAAGAATGAAGTTGGAACAGGATGTTTTTTATAAAAAGAATCAGCCTAAGCTTCCGGTTTTACATCGTTTAAATGAATTAAATGATAAAATTCCAGAAACTTTTTTAATGAGTTGTGGATTTGGACTTCCAAACTCCTATGTATATAGTATGGCACCTATGAGTTATGTATTGTTTCAAACACATCGAGTGTGTTCTAGAAAACTACTCGAAAGTATGACGTCTTTACCAGCTAAAGAATTTAATTTATCAGATCGTGGTTCGATTGAAATTGGTAAGACAGCAGATTTTTTGGTTTTACAAGTCACTACGATTGAACATTATTTCCAAACTTTAGGAAGACCTTTGATTCATCGTATGATCAAAAATGGGATTCAATTCTATCCCGAGTGGATGGTTTGTTAGGGAGAGTTTTCTTCCTTTTTTCTTTTTCTAAACAAAAAAAGATGGACTAGTCATTTGTCCATCTTCCAAAGATTCCGCATGGTAATACACTATCATTTGTCGTTACAGGAAGTAGGTTTTCACCACATTCAATGTGTCCGCCTTTTTCTTTCTGAATGGATCTTGATAAAGCTTCATTGAGTGTTGAACAACTAAATCCAGTTGTATAACAGTTCACAATAAAGAATAGGGCATCATCACTTAAAATTTTCATACATTCTTGAATCAATGGGAATAATTCTTCTTCCAATTTCCAAAGTTCACCATTAGGACCTCTACCATAACTAGGTGGATCCATGACGATACCATCATATTTTCTTCCTCTTCTTTGTTCTCTTTTAACAAATTTAATACAATCATCCACAATAAAGCGAATTGTATGATCTTGTAAATTCGAAAGTTGCATGTTTTCTTTTGCCCATTGAATCATACCTTTTGAAGCATCAACATGCACAACTTCTTTCGCTCCAGCTTTTGAACAGGCCATGGTAGCCCCGCCTGTATAGGCAAATAGGTTTAAGATTCTTAAATCATCGCGTTTTGATTCTTTAATCTT
>OAUS01001731.1_pt1 | contig 9809 bp, 9 predicted proteins | sample 1516801 | NCBI WGS metagenome assembly OAUS01 (sample SAMEA2580001, study PRJEB22360) | human gut metagenome | biome: human gut; feature: human-associated habitat; material: faeces | place: Denmark | collected 2008/2010
TGCCACGATCAGATCTCCTTCCTGCACTTTTTCTGCAAATTCCGGATCAATATCTGCCATGGCATGTGATGCCAGCTCTTTTGCATCAAATGAATTCAGATATCTTGCCGGAATAATCACATCCGTATCTACATTGTCTCCATATTTAAAAACGTGTCCCTGTGCTCTCATGCCTCTTCACCTGCCCTCTCCGGATTTGCAATATATCCTGCAATCGCACTCGCCGCTGCCACTTCCGGAGATGCAAGATAAATGAGAGAATCTACATGTCCCATTCTTCCTACAAAATTCCGGTTTGTCGTAGATACACAGCGTTCTCCTGCTGCCATAACACCCATATGACCGCCCATACACGGTCCACAGCTCGGTGTATTGACCGCACAGCCTGCATCCACAAAAATATCAAGCAGCCCTTCTTTGATACACTGTTTGTAAATCTTCTGAGTTGCCGGAATGACCATCACACGCACATCCGGATGTACCGTATGCCCTTTTAAGATTGCCGCTGCCTTTCGCATATCTTCCATTCTTCCATTGGTGCAGGAACCGATCACCACCTGATCGATCTTGATCGGTTCCATCGCCTCGATCTCATCGATGGTCTTTGCATTGCCCGGAAGATGCGGAAATGCAACTGTCGGACGCACTTCGGAAAGATCAATGGTTACAACCTGTTCATAATCTGCATCCTCATCTGCCTCGAAAATCTGATATTCTTTTTTCGAATGCTCTTCTAAATATGCTTTTGTCTGTTCATCCACCGGGAAGATTCCGTTCTTCGCACCTGCTTCAATCGCCATGTTCGCCATGGTAAAACGGTCATCCATAGACAAATGTGCAATTCCGTCTCCGGTAAACTCCATGGATTTGTAAAGTGCCCCATCTACACCGATCTTGCCGATGATGTGGATGATGATATCTTTTCCGCTGACATATTTTCCAGGTTTTCCAGTCAGTACAAACTGAATCGCCGCCGGAACTTTAAACCAGATCTCACCGGTTGCCATACCGGTTGCGATATCGGTCGTTCCCATACCGGTTGAAAACGCACCCAGCGCTCCATAGGTACAGGTGTGGGAGTCTGCACCAATGATGCATTCTCCTGCTGTCACCACGCCTGCCTCCGGAAGGATAGCATGCTCTACTCCGGACTTGCCCTGTTCAAAATACCATTTCAATCCCTGTTCTTTTGCAAATTCACGGATCGCTTTTGAATTCTCTGCGGATTTGATGTCTTTGTTCGGGGTGAAATGATCCGGTACAAATACAACCTTCTCTTTATCAAACACCTGATCTGCCATCTGCTTCAGAATCGGCAGCGCCATCGGTCCTGTGATGTCATTTGCCATCACAATATCCAGCTTTGCCTCGATCAGCTGTCCTGCAGTTACAGATTCCAGCCCTGCATGTGCTGCCAGTATCTTCTGTGTCATTGTCATTCCCATAGGAGAATCCCCCTTTCTCAATCTTTATTTTGCCTGAATAAACCCTTTTGCTGTCAGAGCTTCTGCGCAGAGAACTGCTCCACCTGCTGCTCCTCTGACTGTGTTGTGGGAAAGTCCTACAAATTTGAAGTCAAACATCGAATCTTCTCTCAGTCGTCCGATTGACACTCCCATTCCGTTCTCATAATCTACATCCAGTTTCACCTGTGGACGGTTGTCCTCTTCCAGATACTGAATAAACTGCTTTGGTGCACTTGGAAGGTTTTCTTCCTGTGGGAAACCTTTGAATGACACAAGCTTTTCGATCAGCTGCTCTTTTGTCGGTTTCTTCTCAAAATTGATAAATACAGCTGCTGTATGACCGTTTAATACCGGTACACGCAGACACTGGCAAGTGATTTTCGGAAGCTGAGCCTTTACGATCTCGCCGTTTTCTACTTTTCCGAGAACACGCAGCGGCTCCTGCTCACTCTTTTCTTCCTCTCCGCCAATATATGGAATGATATTTTCCACCATCTCCGGCCAGTCTTTAAATGTCTTTCCCGCTCCGGAAATGGCCTGGTAAGTCGTTGCCACTACTTCTTTTGGTCCGAACTCTTTCCATGCAGCCAGACACGGCGCGTAGCTCTGGATCGAACAGTTTGGTTTTACTGCGATAAATCCGCGTGTTGTTCCAAGGCGTTTTTTCTGATCCTTAATCACATCAAAATGTTCTGAATTGATCTCCGGCACTACCATCGGCACGTCCGGTGTCCAACGATGCGCACTGTTGTTTGACACGACCGGTGTCTCTGTCTTTGCGTATTCTTCTTCGATCGCTTTGATCTCTTCTTTTGTCATATCCACTGCGCTGAATACAAAATCTACCGTAGACGCAACATGTTCCACGTCGTTTACATTCATAACAACCAGTTTTTTCACTGCTTCCGGCATTGGAGTTGTCATTTTCCATCTGTCTCCGACTGCCTCTTCATAAGTCTTTCCTGCAGAACGCGGACTTGCTGCCACTGTCACAACCTCAAACCACGGGTGATTCTCAAGCAAAGAGATAAATCTCTGTCCGACCATTCCTGTTGCTCCTAAAATTCCAACTTTTAATTTCTTTTCCATCTTCTTTCTGTCCTTTCCTCTCATTTTTATTTGAAAACAGCAAACCTGCTATTCTTCTTTCAAATATGCTTCTTCCAGTGCGATTGCCTGCTCCATGGCACTTTTCCCCGGTGCTCCGATGGTATTTCGCATTTCCACACAAGTCTTCATGCTGATGGCCTCATAGATATCTTCTTCAAATACCGGAGAGATTGCCTTATACTCCTCCAGACTCATATCATCAAGGGCGATATTTTTATCAATACAATATAAAACCAGCTGTCCTACAATCCCGTGAGCATCCCGAAACGGCACGCCGTGATTGACCAGATAATCCGCCGCATCTGTCGCATTTGTAAAACCATTCTTTGCACTGTCTTCCATCCGCTGCTTTCTGAACCTCATGGTGCGAAGCATCCCCGTAAATAATGCCAGACAGCCTTTTGTCGTATCAATGGCATCAAACACCAGCTCTTTGTCTTCCTGCATATCTTTATTATATGCAAGCGGGATTCCCTTCATTGTCGTCAGAAGGGACATCAATGCCCCGTAAACTCTTCCTGTCTTTCCGCGCACAAGCTCTGCGATATCCGGATTCTTCTTCTGCGGCATAATGCTGCTTCCGGTACTGTACGCATCATCAATCTCCACAAACTGATACTCATTGGAATTCCAGATGATCACTTCCTCACAGAAACGGCTTAAGTGCATCATCACGGTAGACATTGCTGACAGCATCTCGATCAGATAATCTCTGTCAGATACGGAATCCATACTGTTTAAGGTCGGTCCGTCAAATCCAAGCAGCTCTGCCGTATATTCCCGATCCAGCGGATAAGTTGTCCCCGCAAGAGCCCCTGCTCCAAGCGGGCAGTAGTTCATGCGTTTTCTGATATCTTTCATTCTAAGACGGTCTCTTTTGAACATTTCAAAATATGCGCCAAGATGATGCGCAAGTGTCACCGGTTGTGCTTTCTGAAGATGTGTAAATCCCGGCATATACGTCTCGATATGCTCTTTCATCAGTTTTAAAAGCACTTCCAGCAATTCTTTTAAAAGTGTATCCAGTGCTTCGATCTCGTCTCTTGTGTACAGCCGCATATCCAGCGCCACCTGATCATTTCTGCTTCTTCCGGTGTGCAGTTTCTTCCCTGCATCTCCAATCCGGTCGATCAGATTCGCCTCTACAAAGCTGTGGATATCTTCATACTCATCCGTGATCTCAAGTGTCCCGTTCTCCACATCTGCCTGAATCCCTTTCAGACCTTCAATGATGCTCTCTTTCTCCTCTTTTGTCAAAATTCCCTGCTTTTGAAGCATTGTCACATGTGCGATGCTTCCCCGGATATCCTGCGCATAAAATTTTTGATCAAAAGAGATCGATGCATTAAAATTATATACCAGCTTGTCTGTTTCTTTTGTGAAACGACCGCCCCATAACTGTGCCATTCCCCTGTCTCCTTTTCTCCGATAGTATCTTTTCAGATTGCAATTAGTTTAACACATTAACGTGTTATATGTCCATAGAAAACTGTGACAGTTTCCGCTCTATTGTGTACTGCTTCTTTGTGAAAACTCACAACCGCAGTAATCCTGCCGATACAATCCATATTCTTTGGATAACTCAATGGATCGTTTGTATCCGTTTTTCTTTTTAAAGTCAGACTGCAGGTATTTCACTCCAAACTCTTTCTGTGCCGCCAGTCCGATCTCATTTAACTTGGCTGCATTTTTCATAGGACTGATAGAAAGTGTGGTCGTAAAATAATCATAACCGGCTTTTTTTGCCATCTGTGCCGTCTCCCGAAGCCTGAGCGCATAACATTTAAAGCATCTGGCGCCGCCCTCTTTGACATCTTCCAGCCCCTCTGCCATCCGGTAGAAGCGATCCTTCTCATAATTTCCCGCCAGAAAACTGACCGGACGCTTCAGATTCATACGGGATATCAGCTCCTGCTGCTCCAGAATTCGTTTTGTATATTCAGTTTCCGGATAAATGTTCGGATTATAATAAAATACCGTGATTTCAAAATACTCTGACAAGTACTCCAATACATAACTGCTGCACGGCGCACAGCAGCTGTGCAGCAAAAGTTTTGGCACACGTCCCTCTTTCTGGAGACTTACGATCGTTTTATCCAGTTCTTTCTGATAATTTATCACATTCATCGTTTGTTTCCTCCGGATTTTCATTCTTTCCTTTTTTACAATCTATTATAGTATACGTCTTTCCGGGATATCTGTAAAGAAATGTCGGATTTTCCAAAAGAAACGCACAGATTTTCTTGTTTTCCATAAACTGATTATATACTTGTCGAATGGAGTGTCTGTATGGAACCAATTTTAACACTGGATCACTTAAGCTATGCCTATCATACTCTGGAAGGCGAAACAAAAGCACTGTCAGATATTTCCCTTTCCGTGAAACCGGGAGAATTTGTGGCAATTGTCGGTCCATCCGGATGCGGCAAGTCCACACTGCTTTCTCTAATCGCCGGTCTTTTGAAACCGGAAGAGGGGGAGATTCTGCTCAATGGAAAATCATTAAAAGAAAGCGCGACCAATATCGGTTATATGCTGCAGCACGACCACCTCTTTGAATGGAGAACAATTTATCACAACATCCTCCTTGGACTGGAAATCCAGCATACACTGACTGCTGCAGCCAAAACCCATGCACGGGAGCTGTTAAAAACCTATGGACTGGAAAAATTTGCCGACTCACGCCCTTCTGAACTCTCCGGAGGAATGCGCCAGAGAGCTGCTCTGATCCGCACCCTGATCCTGGAACCGGATCTGCTGCTTCTGGATGAACCTTTTTCCGCACTGGATTATCAGACCCGTCTTTCGGTAGGAAACGACATCGGACAGATCATCCGTGATTCCGGACGGACTGTCATCCTGGTCACTCATGACCTTTCCGAAGCCATCAGCCTTGCAGATACAATCCTTGTTCTGAGCAAACGTCCGGCCAGTATTGCCCGTATCGTCCCGGTTCATTTTTCTTTATCTTCAGACACTGCACTCAACCGCAGAAATGCCCCGGAATTTAAAACGTATTTCAATCTTTTATGGAAGGAGCTGAACCCAAATGACAACATGTTCTAACAGACAGCAACAATATCTGAACCTGCAGAAACGCCATCACTTTTTGATCCACTTTTTTCGAATCCTGATCCTTGTCGTCTTTCTCATACTCTGGGAATGGACTTCCCAAAGCGGGATGATTGATTCCTTTGTGTTTGGCAGCCCTTCCAAAATCGCGCGCTGTTTCTGGAATATGGTGTTGGATAAAACGATCTTTTTCCATCTGGGGATCACACTGTATGAAACGCTTCTCAGCTTTCTGTTCGTTACAGGTATCAGCATTTTGTCTGCCCTTCTTCTGTGGTACAGCAAAAAACTCTCAAAAATCCTGGAGCCTTATCTGGTCGTATTGAACAGTCTTCCAAAATCTGCTCTGGCGCCTCTGCTCATTGTATGGCTGGGAGCAAATCAGACTACGATCATTATTGCCGGGATCTCAGTTGCGATCTTTGGAAGCATCCTAAATCTATACACCAGTTTCACCAGTGTAGACCCGGAAAAGATCAAACTGATCTATACACTGCACGGAACCAGGTACCATGCCTTGACCAAAGTCGTCCTTCCGGGAAGCGTGCCTGTGATCATCAGCAACATGAAAGTCAATATCGGATTGTGTCTGGTGGGCGTCATCATCGGTGAATTTTTAGCTGCCAGAAGCGGACTTGGATATCTGATCATCTATTCCAGCCAGGTCTTTAAAATGGATTGGCTCCTGATGTCCATTGTCCTGTTGTGTATCATGGCAATGGGGCTGTACACCATTATAAATATCGTTGAGAAACAAGTGATCAAACGTTATTAAACATCAAAAAGCCAGAGAAGTTTTGATATGAGTTTTCTTAATTAGACACGGTAACTAACTCAAGTCTACTTAAGAGGAATCATATCAAACTCTCCAGCCTTTCCTATTTTTATTAATTTTTTATCTTTCCATCAAACCTTTTCCACTAAAATCGGCTAATTCTATTTTTTCTTTCAATGCACGTGCACATGCTTTTCCTGCTGTATCTCCCATGTCAATTACAGTAGGTTGTATTCGAATACTAGCCTGTACTAAAAATGTAGTAGAAATACATCGTCCAATTGTAAGCATATTTTTCACATGATTGTTTATGAGACAGCGATATGGTATTTCGTAATATTCTCCCTTTTCATACTTATCCATATGAACAAGACCTTTCGTTGATGAATGCACATCAATATACCAATCACCTTTTGCTACAGCATCATCAAAGCGTGCTCGATTCAAATAATCTTCTTCTTTTAAAATATATTTTCCCTCGATTCTACAAGACTCTCTTACTCCAAGTGCAGCGGCTTCACGGATTAAAAATGCATGTTCAAATCCAGGCATACACTGTTGAAGAAATCTAACAAGCCGTTGAATCATTTTTCTTCCTTGTGTAACAGCCTCTGATCTTGCCATCGCATCCATATTTCTTTTCATATTACTGATGTGGGGACAATTAAATGTCATACACCCCGGCGCATCAGGAATAGAAAAACACTGATAGTATACTAAATCATCCTCTGTAAGCAATCCTTTTTCAATTCCCTCTCTAAATAAAGGTTCCAACTTAAATCTTTTATTTTTAACCATGGCAGATTCCCAAAAATATCCTTTTTTCAATGGTGAGAACTCATCCTCCAATTCTAAACAATATTTTCTATATTTGTCTACATCAATTCCCCCCATCTCAAATCTATATGATGTCATCTGATTAAATCCTTCATCATCGCCAATACTTACCGGAACTCCAGCCATTCTTGATAATAACGCATCACCGGAAGCATCCACAAACTGCTTGCCACAAACTGCTTTTAACCCATCTGATGTTGCAACTACAATTGCCTGGATTTTATCATTTTCTTTTGTGCATCCGGATAACATTGCATCATACAAAATAGTTCCATAAACATTTCTTCCAAAACAGAAGCTTTATTTTCAGGAGTGGAATATACATAATTCATAATTCCATCTCTTGTTGAAGCGCCTTTTTCTTTCAATCTATTTTCAATTTCATAAAAATTTTGTTCATGAATTACGAAGGATTCCATCATTGGATTAACAAGTGCTCCAACAGCAGCGCCACCAAGCGAAAGACTTTTTTCAACGATTATTGTTTTATTTCCTTCTCGAGCCGCACTGATTCCAGCAGAAGCTCCCGCTGTACCACCACCAACAATAACGGTGTCATAAGAACCAATGACTGGAACAACACATTTTCCAAATTCAATCGTATTCATTTTTTAAGCTCCTTTCTACTAATAACCGTGCCGTTTCAATGTTATTCATTATTTTTTCAAAATAGCTTTTGTTTTCTATTGATATATATAAGCAGTCAAAATACTTCGGATTGATATCTGCGCCCATGTATTCCTTTGCAAATGAATGTGCTGCGATTTCACTTACACTCTGAAGACAAACCTTTTGAGTTCGAAACATTCCTTTTCGTTCAACTGGTTTTAATAATTCTCCAGTTCTTTGATCTTGAGAAAATTCAAGAAAATGATAAAACTCATGTGCAATATGAAGGTTTTTCAACCATTCTAAATTAATTTCTGGCTCTACTCTTTTGACACTATTACACTGTTTCTTAATTTCATTCATATATAGGTCTAAATACCTATTCTTTTTTTCAAAGCAGATTTGAGATTTCATTTGATACAGCGGATTGAGATTTCTTTCTTCCGTTCTGTATCTAACCTCGACCTGGTCTTTTTTCATAATCTCAATGAGATCTTTATTTTTAAATTTTCTTCCTGCTTCTTTTCCCAATCGAATGCTTTCCTCTAAATAGTATTTATATTCTTTTGAGGGAATCCATTTGAAAAATCGCTCCTCCATAAGTTCAAGCATTCCATAAAGTTCATCCGAACTATTTCTATACCTTTTCATATTCACTAATCTCTTGCTGATACCACAATAATTTCTTGATTATCCTCTACGAACTCTAATTCCATATCTGCTAATCCCAAAAGCTGTTCTTTATTCACAACACCACTTAAATCTGACATTTTTTGTCCAAAGAACAAATATGTTTTTGGTAGAATTGCTCCTGCATCTGAAAACTGTGTCAAACTATCTACAAATTCTTCAAATCTTGTGCTAAGCTGTCTTTTTTTCATTACCATAATCTTTGCATCATTTTTCTGTAAACGAATGACACCCTCTTCATCAATAATTCTAGTAAATCGTTTCTTTGTTTTAATCAATCCAAACAGTGCTTTCTTCTCTACATTTACATAGTAGGCATGCCATCTGCCTTCTTGTCCAACCTTTTGCACATTCTGTTTTTCCACTTTATCTGCTTCTGAAATAATCTTAAGCAAATCCTCTTCAGATTTCATTTGTGTATTTCTATCTTTTGTCCGCAACTCTGTCGCTCCAGTTGCAATCGCTCTTAAAATATTTTTCTGACTATCAATTTCAATGGCAATATCTACAGTTGCTGCATCCGCACCGGCACGTGTAATAACCTCCATAACGTCATGTCTTATTTTGCGAATATCTTCATCTGTCGGATTTGATACATTACGTTCTATTTGCTCACGAACCAACGCTAAAGATACACCTATCGTAGAAATATAAGGGGCATTTTCCGCAATTTTATGGCGAATGCCCATCATCTCTCCCAAAAATGGAACTACAACAGAGGCAGAGCCGCCGCCACCTATAAGGTAAATAAGGTTCTTATTGAGATTGTAATCTACAATCAATTCATCCACAATCTGCTTCACTTTTTTCATAGAAATTTCCATTGCAGTCTTGCAGAGTTCTTCTACGCTTTCTCCTGTTAAATCAGCCAACGCCTGCCATGCCTTTTTCGCTGCTTCTTTATTCCCATGCGCATAATCACCTTCGCCCACATATCCTAAGATATTCGCAGCACCGGCTAATGTGAGTGCGTAGCTCTCTCCATTTTCACATTCTATTACAGCATAATTTGGTTTATCTTCTTCTCTAGGTGCAACCAACTTGATCTTAGGAGAAACAATCTTTTTAGGTTCTGCAAATACCTCATAACTCTTATTCGCAATATGTGCAGATCTTGGACCCACATCAACTAGTTTTCCATCTTCTACTACGATCATACTTCCACCAGCAACCCCCAATGTTCTTACGTCCAGTGAAGTCAAATATAATTTTTGACCACCTATTTGTGCGTTTTTGAGCATAACTTTTCC
>OAUS01001783.1_pt1 | contig 9502 bp, 10 predicted proteins | sample 1516801 | NCBI WGS metagenome assembly OAUS01 (sample SAMEA2580001, study PRJEB22360) | human gut metagenome | biome: human gut; feature: human-associated habitat; material: faeces | place: Denmark | collected 2008/2010
AAGCAAATTTCTCTGGGGAAGTAGTTTATACGGAAAGAGCCGGTCATGCAGTAGAAATAGCTGCCAAAGCTGCCGAAGAGAAAACAGATATAGTAGTGGCTATTGGTGGGGATGGAACGATCAATGAAATAGCTCGTTCGTTGGTGCATACTGATACTGCGCTGGGAATTATTCCCTGCGGATCGGGCAATGGACTGGCGAGGCATCTGCATATACCGATGGAACCGAAGAGAGCATTGGAAGTGCTGAACGAAGGTTGCATGGATGTGATAGATTATGGTAAGATTAACGGTACGGATTTTTTCTGTACTTGCGGAGTGGGATTCGACGCGTTTGTCAGTCTGAAGTTTGCGCATGCCGGTAAACGGGGGCTATTGACTTATCTGGAGAAAACCCTGCAGGAAAGTCTTAAATATGAGCCGGAAACGTACGAACTGGAAACGGAAAACGGAGTCTCCAAGTATAAAGCCTTCCTGATTGCCTGCGGAAACGCGTCGCAATATGGAAACAATGCTTATATCGCACCGCAAGCCACTCTGACAGATGGTTTGCTGGATGTGACCATTCTCGAACCGTTCACCGTATTGGACGTTCCTTCATTGGCCTTTCAATTATTCAATAAAACAATCGATCAGAATAGCCGTATCAAGACTTTCCGCTGCAAGCAGTTGTGCATCCGCCGGACTACTCCGGGCGTCGTGCATTTTGATGGTGACCCCATGGAAACGGATGCCAATGTAAATATTCAACTGATTCAAAGAGGATTGCGCGTGGTAGTGCCACGAGCATCGGAAAAGGACGCAGCCAATGTGCTCCAAAGAGCGCAGGAATATATGAATGGCATCAAATTGATGAATGAAGCCATTGTCGACAATATAACAGATAGAAACAAGAAAATATTGAAAAAGCTGACAAAGAAAGTCTGATAAAATAACGGATTACTGACACCGAATTACAAATTATTGCGTACTTTTGCGCAGTTTTGGTTCGATCAAAATAAAAACGCGAGTGATAATCGTTTAAATAAAAAATATATGTTTAGAACGCACACATGTGGAGAACTTAGAATCTCTGATGTAAACAAGCAAGTCACGCTGTCCGGATGGGTACAGCGCAGCCGTAAGATGGGAGGGATGACTTTCATTGACCTTCGCGACCGTTACGGAATTACCCAATTGGTTTTTAATGAAGAAATTAATGCTGAACTCTGTGAACGTGCTAATAAATTGGGACGTGAGTTCGTCATTCAAGTGACAGGAACGGTTAATGAACGTTTCAGCAAGAATGCAAACATTCCTACCGGAGACATTGAAATCATTGTTTCCGAACTGAACGTACTAAATACTGCCATGACTCCTCCGTTCACTATCGAAGATAACACGGATGGGGGGGATGATATCCGCATGAAATACCGTTATCTGGATTTACGCCGTAACGCTGTACGTTCCAATTTGGAACTGCGTCATAAAATGACAATTGAAGTTCGCAAATATCTGGATAGTCTGGGTTTTATCGAAGTGGAAACGCCCGTTTTGATCGGTTCTACTCCTGAAGGCGCACGCGACTTCGTGGTGCCGTCACGTATGAATCCGGGACAGTTCTACGCACTTCCGCAGTCTCCGCAGACCTTGAAACAGTTGTTGATGGTTTCCGGTTTCGACCGTTATTTCCAGATTGCGAAATGTTTCCGTGACGAGGACTTGCGTGCCGACCGTCAGCCGGAATTTACACAGATCGACTGTGAAATGAGCTTCGTTGAGCAAGAAGATATTATCACTACTTTCGAAGGAATGGCTAAACATTTGTTTAAGACTCTTCGTGGTGTGGAACTGAATGAACCATTCCAACGTATGTCTTGGGCGGACGCCATGAAATATTATGGTAGCGATAAACCGGATTTGCGTTTCGGCATGAAATTCGTGGAACTGATGGACGTCATGAAAGGTCACGGATTCTCTGTATTCGATAATGCGGCTTATGTGGGCGGTATCTGTGCAGAAGGTGCTGCGACTTATACCCGCAAGCAGCTGGATGCATTGACCGAATTTGTAAAGAAACCGCAGATTGGTGCGAAAGGAATGGTTTATGCCCGTGTGGAAGCCGACGGAACGGTGAAATCGAGTGTAGATAAATTCTATACGCAGGAGGTGCTCCAGCAAATGAAAGAAGCATTCGGAGCTAAACCGGATGATTTGATTCTGATTCTGTCTGGCGACGATGTAATGAAAACACGTAAACAACTTTGTGAGCTTCGTCTGGAAATGGGTGCTCAACTGGGATTGCGTGATAAGAATAAGTTTGTTTGCCTTTGGGTGATTGACTTCCCGATGTTCGAATGGAGCGAGGAGGAAGGACGCCTGATGGCTATGCATCATCCGTTTACTCATCCGAAAGAGGAAGACATTCCGATGTTGGACACTGATCCGGCTGCTGTACGTGCAGATGCATACGATATGGTAATCAACGGTGTGGAAGTTGGCGGCGGATCTATCCGTATCCACGATGCGAAATTGCAGGCGAAGATGTTCGAGATTCTTGGATTCACTCCGGAGAAGGCAGAGGCACAGTTTGGCTTCCTGATGAATGCCTTTAAGTATGGTGCGCCTCCTCACGGTGGTTTGGCATACGGACTCGACCGTTGGGTGTCTTTGTTTGCAGGATTGGATTCTATACGCGACTGTATTGCGTTCCCGAAAAATAATTCCGGACGTGATGTAATGCTGGACGCACCCTCTGCAATCGACCAGAGCCAGCTTGATGAACTGAATTTGATCGTAGATTTGAAAGAGGGCGAGTGAAAGAATCTGTACGCATATTCCGTTTTATAGTCATCGGTACAATGAACGCTTTGATTATGGCGTTGGTTGTATGGTTAATGATGAAAGAAATGTCATTTGACGGCGACTATATGGTGGCTAATATAACAGCGTATCTGATAGCTCAAATCCATAACTTTCTCTGGTGCAAATACTGGATATTCCCTGTAGAAAATAAAAAGAATAGTATCTGGAAACAGATACTGCTCTTTTGTTCTGCTTTTGCCGTGGCTTACACCGCACAGTTTTTATTTCTTATCTTATTGGTAGAAGGACTGGACGTGAATGAATATCTGGCTCAATTCTTGGGATTGTTTATTTATGGAGGAGCTAATTTCCTAGCCAACAAGAAAATAACTTTTCAATGAAATAGTTATTAAATATAATATATAGAAAGGGCACAGAGTTTTAAATTTAGATTTTGACTCTGTGCCCTTTTTATTTCCTTACTGTATCAGGGACATTTCTCACATAATAAATATAATAGGGACTGTTTGACAAGTCCCTCATTAATAAATTCACCCACGCTATAACTATCTGTAGCGTGGGTGATTTTCAATATTTAGAATTCGTTAGACAGCTCCTTTTGGGTGTTGTGATATTTATAAATATCCTCTCTTATGTCTTTGGGAGTGAACTTTATTGGGGAACTTCTGCATTGAACTTTAATCGAGAAAGCGTTTGGTAAGTCCTTCGTATTCGTCAATCCGGCGATCACGGAGGAAAGGCCACCAGCGGCGGACGTTTTCCGAGCGTTCCATATCTATTTCCACTACCATGTTTTCCGGATGATCGTTTCCGGCTTGTGCCAGGAATTCTCCTTGCGGTCCTGCTACGAAACTGTTTCCCCAAAATAGGATGCCGTTTGTCTGTCCGGAAGGATCGGGCTCGTGTCCTACACGGTTGACGGAGATAACAGGAAGACCATTGGCAACGGCATGGGCACGCTGCGAAATAATCCAGGCGTTGAGTTGGCGGGCTTTTTCATCGTCCGTGTCACTGCTTTCCCAGCCGATGGCAGTAGGATAAATTAAAAGTTCCGCACCTTTCAGTGCCATCAGGCGGGCAGCTTCCGGATACCATTGATCCCAGCATACCAGTACGCCCAGCTTTCCTAAAGAGGTTTGAATGGGTTCAAAACCGATGTCTCCGGGAGTGAAATAGAATTTTTCGTAGTAAGCCGGATCATCGGGAATATGCATTTTCCGGTATTTACCCGCAATGCTTCCGTCGCGATCGAACACAACAGCGGTGTTATGATATAGTCCGGGGGCACGTTTCTCAAAAAGAGAGGTGACAAGGACTACTTTATTGGCGGCTGCCAACTCGGAATAAAAGCCTGTGGATGGTCCGGGAATGGGTTCAGCCAGATCAAACAGGTTGGTGTTTTCTGTCTGGCAGAAATAAAGTGAGTTGTGTAGCTCTTGAAGCACAATCAGTTGCGCACCGTGAGCAGCGCAAGCCTCGATACTCTTTGCGAGGTTCATCAGGTTGACCCGAATATCTGCGGTATTGGATTGTTGGATGATTCCGACTTTTATTTTTTTCATGATGAATAATTACTTAGTTGATTCATTTGTTATTTTATAACTCCCAATGGGTATTGCATGGTGACACAATGCAGGGAACCGTGTTGCTTAATCAAGGCACGGCAGTCTATTCCGATTATCTGATGGCCTGGAAATGCTTGTTGTAACACTTCTCTTGCTTTTTGGTCATTTGCCGGCTGGTGGTATGTCGGGTAGAGAATAACTTCGTTCATAATCAGGAAGTTGGCGTAAGTTGCGGGCAGGCGTTCGCCGTCTTCTTCGATCTTGTCCGCCATCGGTAAGGCTAACAGGCGATAGGGTTCTCCTGCTAAGGTGCGGAATGATTTCAGTTGTTCCTCCATTGCGAGTAATGCTTCGTAGTGTTCGTCTTCTTTGTCGTCGCATTTTACGTAAGCAATGGTGTCGGTAGAACAGAAACGTGCCAAAGTGTCGATGTGGCTGTCAGTGTCGTCGCCGGCAAGATAGCCGTGGTCTAACCAAAGAACCTTTTGCAGGTGGAAGGTTGATTTCAGGTATTCTTCTATCTCTACCTGGTTCAGTCGCCCGTTCCGCTGGGGAGAAAGCAGACATTCGGAGGTAGTGAGCAGTGTGCCCATTCCGTCGCTTTCGATGGAGCCTCCTTCGAGAACGAAATCAAGGCGGTCTATATACTGGTCTTTCAAGGCTCCGGCTTCTACCGCTTGTTTGGTGATTTGATTATCCAGTTCGGAAGCAAATTTCAGTCCCCAGCCGTTGAATGTAAAGTCGAGCAGGGAAGGGGTGCCGGTGTCTATCATGGTGATGGCTCCGTGGTCGCGTGCCCATGTGTCATTGGTGGCACATTCCAGAAAGCGGACGTTGTTCATGTTGACGGTAGCGGCTATCTGTTTTTTCACTTCTTCCGGTTCGGGGGTGACAATCAATAGTAACTCTCGCTTCGCTATTTCCCTGGCTATGTTTATAAAACACTCTTGCACTTCTGCCAGCATGTATGCCCAGTCTGTACCGGCGTGTGGCCATGTCAACTGTATACCACTCTGCGTATACCATTCGGCGGGCAAATGAGGGGCTCTCATTTCTACCTGCACGGTCATGTTTTTGCCGAAATTCAACTGCAAATCTTTCTCCGAGCCACTTGGGCTGGGAAGTCCAACCATGATTCCCATTAGACTATTATCTATTTAGTTATTTATAAAATCAGTTTATTGTCTGCGTCAGTCGTCAGTGTGCCTGTTACGCATCATTACGTATTATTATGAATTCGTTTCTTGCTTTGGCTTCCGGTCAAAGAACGGATTCTTAGAAGATGCACTTACAGGGATGGCCATTACCATCTTGCAGTCTTTCAGCCAGTTCAGGCGCTGTGCTGCTAGTCCGGCAGAGAACATCACACGTGTGTCTACACGCAAATCGGCTGCCGTAGCGCAGGCGGAACCTATGGCGATACCTACATCTATGCTGTTCAATGCGCAGGGAACTCCTTCTGTACGTCCGTCGCAGGTGGTGAAGCCGCAATGACCGCAGTTTAAGCCTTGTGTCTGCTCGCGTGTTCCTATCAATACAACACATTCGGCACTTAAGATGTTGTCGGCATCACGAAGGAAAAATTTCATTCCGTGTTCTTCTACCATAGCTATCATAGTGTCCGATAGTTGTTTAATCTCTTCATCCGTGATTAGGGCCACTTCGATAATATCGATTCCTTTTCCTTTCGGAGCAGTACGCGCAGCCGTCATCATCTGGCGGGCTACTTGTAATACATGCTCATGACGGGCATCTCTTTCGTTCAGTATCATAACTTTTCTTGAATTAATTAGTGAGGCAAAGATAACGTTTTTCAAGAAAATAGTACCTTTGCCGGAGAGAAAGAATTAAAAACGCTATGCTACATATTAATAACGCCTGTATTGCTTTTGGTACGGAAGTGCTTTTCTCCGGTTTTAATATGAAACTGGAAAGGGGAGAGACAGCCTGTATCGTAGGGCAATCCGGTTGTGGAAAAACTTCGTTGCTGAATGCGGTGATGGGGTTTGTACCTTTGAAAGAAGGATCTGTGCGGGTAGGGGAAACATTGCTTGATAGATCAACCATCGATAGTGTCCGTAGACAGATTGCATGGATTCCCCAGGAATTGGCATTGCCTTTTGAATGGGTGAAAGAGATGGTAGCTCTCCCGTTCGGACTGAAAGTGAACCGTTCTGTCCCTTTTTCGGAAGAAAGGCTTTTTGCCTGTTTTGATGAATTGGGACTGGAACATGAATTATATACCAAGAGAGTGAATGAAGTGTCGGGCGGTCAGCGTCAACGCATCATGCTTGCTGTAGCCGCTATGCTCAATAAACCTCTGATTATTATAGACGAACCTACTTCTGCTTTGGATGCCGATTCGACCGGTAGGGTCTTGTCTTTCTTCCGGCGACAGGCGGAAAGGGGAACAGCAGTGCTGGCCGTATCGCATGATAAGGATTTTGCTTCGGGTTGTCATTATTTAATAGAATTGTAACGATTGGAGAGAACTCTAATACGAATCGGATAGAATTGTTAAGAATACACTGTGGGAACGATTGATATATCATATTATAATCTTTTTATAGGCTTGCTTCTGCTTGCCATCCCGTTCTTTTATCTTTGGAAGTTTAAAACGGGACTACTGAAACCTGCCCTGATTGGTACAGTACGGATGATTATCCAACTGTTCTTTATCGGCATGTATCTGAAATATCTCTTTTTATGGAACAATCCCTGGATTAACTTCCTTTGGGTGATAATTATGATATTCGTAGCCGGACAGACAGCACTAGTGCGTACCCAGTTGAAACGTCGTATCTTATTAATCCCTATTACGGTAGGATTTCTTTGTAGTGTTGTACTGGTAGGCTTGTACTTTATCGGTATTGTTCTTCAATTGGACAATATATTTAGCGCCCAATACTTTATTCCGATATTCGGTATCCTAATGGGTAATATGCTTTCGAGCAATGTGATAGCTTTGAATACGTATTATAGCGGATTGAAACGTGAGCAACAGTTGTACCGTTATTTATTAGGGAACGGAGCAACAAGGCAGGAAGCGCAGGCTCCATTTATCCGACAGGCCATTATTAAATCCTTCAGTCCGCTGATTGCGAACATTTCCGTGATGGGATTGGTTGCTCTTCCCGGCACAATGATCGGACAAATCTTGGGAGGAAGCAGTCCGAATGTTGCCATCAAGTATCAGATGATGATTATGGTGATTACTTTTACGGCATCTATGCTGTCGCTGATGATTACTATTTCATTGGCTTCGCGTCGATCTTTTGATGCATACGGAAAATTATTAGAGGTAACGAAAGAACCCCGAAAATGACAGTTACCGATCAGATATTCCGTAAAGTGGCTGAAACTTCTATTCCGCATTTTTTTATAACAGTGGAGTTTTCGGCATCCGGCACTGAAATGCCGGAACATATCGAATCGTTCCTGCGGGAAAAGCACAAAGTAATTCTTCGTGGAGCCAGCGGGCGTAAATTTATCTATAAAGAAGGAGAGTGGCGGCTTATTTTTACTTTCTTTCCTACCGACAGGGTGGTAGACGAACGGTATGCGCTGAAAAACAAAGTACAGATGAAAAGCGAAAGATAGACGCTAAGACAACGGGTTATCTTTGTTTTTAGCTCCGGTTGTGAGCACATTGATTACTTGCCTTTCAACATTCCCCATAAGCAGCGAAGCTGCACGAATTGTTCTCCGGGTTGCACATATCCGCCTTCAAACATCTTTTCCGACACTTTAAATTTGGAAAGATGATGGCGTATGTACGTCTCTACAGCCGGGGATTGTTTTTTGACGAATGACATCAAATCGACCTTTCCATCTTCACGAATAAGAACATGGGCTTTGATGGTACGAAAGCCGTACTCTTTGCAGTGTTTGGTTTCTGCCTTATCAATCCAGAAGATAGCAGTAGCTTTGACCGTATCTGCCGTGCAATCTTCGGCATTGTCAATTTCTGTAGACTCGGCTACAGCTGTTTCCGTATTATCACTCTTTTTGAGTTGACAGGAGGCCGTCACAACTATCAGCAACAGTAGAGTCAGAATTGTTTTCATCGTATTTATTATTTAGTGGAAGTAAAAATACAGATTTTCAATAAATAACGGAAGTTTTACGCAGAATTTTATAATTAGTTTTTATTCCGGCATTGATTTTTATCCATATTTGTCCGATGAAAATAGGCAAAAGGCAAAAAGAATATACACTCTCTTTGCCTTTTGCCTATTGATAAAACTGAAAAATGAAATCAATTGTTTAATCTGAAACTGATGTAGATATAGTTAGGGTTTAGCGGAAGTCTTTCAGTTCTTCCTGTAATTTCTGGCGCGTGAAGAAGATACGGCTCTTTACAGTGCCCAACGGAAGATTCAGTTTTTCTGCAATCTCGCGGTATTTGAATCCGGAAACGTGCATGGCGAACGGAACTCTGTATTCTTTCGGAAGAGCATTGACTACGCGGTGCATCTCTTTCAGGTCGTACGTTTTTTCCGTACTTTCAAACCCTGCATCTTGCGGTAAATTAAGATGGTAGAGATTGTCCGTATGGTCAATAAATGTCTGGTCACGAACTACCTTACGATAGTTATTGATAAAGATGTTGCGCATGATGGTATACATCCATCCTTTGAAATTTGTATCAGGTGTATATTTTTCTTCGTTATCTAATGCTTTTAATGAGGTTTCCTGCAGCAAATCGTTTGCTTCTTCGCGGTCTGTTGTCAGTTTGTATGCGAAACGTAGTAATTCTTCCTGAACTCCTACCAAATCTTTTCTGAAGCTTAAACTTTTCATATGTGTTGTTTTTAAAATGTGAGTATTCGTTGTTAAAATTTTGATGTTGCAAGTTTAAGGTATTTTGTCGATCCCGCTGGGGGAGAATCCGACGGAATTTAGGGGAATTTCTATCATCGGATAGTTTTTAGGTCTTATTTGATAGTTTTCGGGTGGTGTTTGATATCTTTTACGGTGGTCTCAAGAAAACGGATAACGATAAATTCTCTAAAAAACGACCGTTTAGTATGATTATTCCTTTTTTATTTATTATATTTGCAACCAAATTTTCTACCAAATAATGAAAATTAAGGAAATAGTAAGCGCCCTTGAACGATTCGCGCCTCTGCC